>Ga0214472_10000016_pt1 | contig 266849 bp, 202 predicted proteins | sample RVTome_6_FD_207662 | JGI IMG/M metagenome (GOLD analysis project Ga0214472, IMG submission 207662) | Soil microbial communities from uranium-contaminated site in the Upper Colorado River Basin, Wyoming, United States - RVT140D175 | ecosystem: Environmental > Terrestrial > Soil > Contaminated... | reverse complement strand
GCCCGGCTCGTGGAGCCGGGCCGCGCCGGACTTTCCTTTGGGCGTCAGACAAACAGGGCCACGAGCAGCCCGATCAACGGGCTGAGGAACCCAGTGAGAACGCCCAGAATCGCCAGCGTGTCGCCACTTATCATCGCAAGCTCCTTTCAAATGACGCTTCCGCGCCCTTGGTTACAGCGCACTCGCGCCGCACGGCGATCGAGTCGCGGGGCGCTCCATGACAGACTCCTACGCTTATCGGCCGATAAGGATCGCCTGATTCTGCGGCCTGGCGCAAATCGTTACCGCCGCGGGCCTGGTGCCGGCGGACACCGCGATCCGATGCTGAAATCCGGCGCAACCGCCACGCGGCGTTACAATTCCGTGAGGTTCGGGTCGCCGACCGGCCCGGCCTTCTGCGGCGGGTCCGCGCGGTGTCCGCCGCGCCGGATGCGCATGGACCCGCGCCGGCGGGCCGGTATGATAGCCGGCGAATCCGGGCCGGCACGCGGCCGCCCCGCACCAGGCGTCCAGGAGAGGAGCATGTCTACTGCGCAACCGGATCTGAAACAGTTTGTCGAGGGCGATCAGGGCATCTTCGTCATTCGTGCGCCGCAGACGTGCCGGACGTGGAACAACATCCAGTACAAGCCGGGCCTTTCGGCGAAGAACGTGCCGGCCAAGAAGCTCTCGATGAACGTGGCGACGATCCCGCCGGGCGGCGTCGCGTACGCGCACATCCACGTGGACTTCGAGGTGATGCTCTACATCATGCAGGGTCGCGTCCGGCATGACTACGGGCCGGGGTTGACGCTGCGGGTCGAGAACGGCCCGGGCGACTTCATCTACATCGAACCCGGCGTACCTCACGAAGTGTACAACCTTTCCGACTCGGAGCCGGTGACGGCCGTCGTGGCCCGCTCGGACGCCAGCGAGTGGGAGAACATCATTTCCTACGACCGCAACGAGAAGGCGGCGGGGACGTAAACACCGGTCGGGGGCTCGCCAAGGTCACGTCGTTGGCGCCGGTCCGGGTGTCGCGGTATCATGCCGTTCCGCCGGGATGGCGTACGTGGGCGCCTGAAACGGCGCCGGCCTCGGACGATAGCGAGCCGGAAAGGCCCAACGATGCCAAGCGAACTGCACGGACAGCTCAAAGCCGATGGACTGAAGCTGGCGATTGCGGTCAGCCGGTTCAACGAGTTCATCACGTCGAGGTTGCTGAGCGGGGCCGTCGATGCCCTTTTGCGGCACGGGGCCGATGAACGGAACATCACGTGCGTGCACGTGCCCGGGGCCTTCGAACTGCCGTTTGTGGCCAAGAAGCTGGCCGAGTCGCGGAGCTTCGACGCGGTTATCTGCCTGGGGTGCGTGATCCGCGGGCAGACGCCGCACTTCGAGTACGTTGCGGGCGAGGCGGCCCGCGGCGTGGCCCGCGCCGGGTACGACACCGGCGTCCCGGTGACGTTCGGCGTCATCACCGCCGACACGCTCGAACAGGCGGTCGATCGGGCCGGTTCCAAGGCGGGGAACAAGGGCGTCGATGCGGCCCTGGGCGCGATCGAGCTGGCCAACCTTCTCAAGCAGATGGCGCGTGGCTCGTAGCAACGAAAGACCGACCGAGCCGCCGGGCATTTGGCACGGCATCCCGACCGGCGCGTCTGCGTGCGGCGCGGGCCGGGTTTGATATGGCTCGGGAGCGGCGACAGGCGCGGGTCTTGGCAATGCAGGCGCTGTGCCAGTGGGACGCGCAGCATGACCAGTCGGAAGCGTCGCTGCGGGAGTTGCTGAACGAGTTCTCCGAGGACGGGGCGGGGGTGGAGTATGCGGTCGAGCTCGTGCAGGGGTTCTGGGCGCGGCACGAGACGATCGACGGACACATCGGCTCGGCGGCGACCAAGTGGGACATCGCCCGGATCTCGCTGGTCGAGCGCAACCTGATGCGGGTCGCCGTGGACGAGATGCTCGCGGGGAAAGTGCCGCCGAAGGTCGCCCTGCACGAGGCGGTCGAGCTGGCCGACGAGTTCGGCGGGGCGGAGTCGCCGCGCTTCGTCAACGGCGTGCTCGATGCGGTGTTGCATCGCCTGCCGACGTAGCGCGTGGGATGCGCGGTGAGCGGCCCCTCCCTTACGGTCGGGGTACGGAAGATGGGCGGGCCCGTCGCTCGCGCTCGGGGCTCGGAAAGGTAACGGTCTGGACACGGACGACACCGCACCCAACCCCGACGAAAGTATCGATACAAACAACGAATCGGAAGCACCATGGGACTGTTTGATCGACTCAAGAAGGGGCTCAGCCGCACGCGGGAGAAAATCGCCGGCGGTCTCAAATCGGTGCTCCGCATCGGGCGGAAGATCGACGCGGCCACGCTGACACGGCTCGAGGACACTATGCTCGCCGCGGACTTCGGGCCGGCCACCACCGCCAAGCTCATCGAAGTCATCCAAACCGGATGGAAGGGCGGCGAGATCAGCGAGGAGCAGGACATCCGCCCGTACCTCCAGCGGCACATCATCGCCATGTGGCCCGAGTCCGACCGGCGGATTCACTTCGCCCCCTCGGGCCCCACGGTCATGCTGGTCACGGGCATCAACGGCTCGGGCAAGACGACGAGCGTGGCGAAGCTGGCCCATCATTTCCAGGAGCAGGGCAAGCGGGTGATCGTGGGGGCGTGCGACACGTTCCGGGCCGCGGCAGTGCAGCAGCTCACCCTCTGGTGCGAGCGGCTGAACGTGCAGATCGTCAAGCACGATCAAGGTGCCGATCCGGGTGCGGTGGCGTACGACTCGTGCGAGGCGGCGCTGGCCCGCGAGGCGGACGTGCTGATCGTGGATACGGCGGGTCGGCTGCATACGCAGGATCACCTGATGCGGGAGCTGGGCAAGATTCAGAAGGTGGTCCAGAAGAAGATCCCCGGGGCCCCGCACGAGGTGCTGTTGGTGCTGGATGCGACGATCGGGCAGAACGCGGTGAACCAGGCCCGGATGTTCTCGCAGCACGTGAGCGTCACGGGGATCTTCCTGGCCAAGCTCGACGGCAGCGCCAAGGGCGGCATTGTGGTGGGGATTCGGGATCAGTTGCACGTTCCGGTGAAGTTCGTCGGCCTGGGCGAGACGGCCGGCGACATCGAGCCGTTCGACCCGGCGGTCTTTATGGAAGCGCTGTTCGCGGAGTAGCGGGTCTCGTCGGGCACCGGGACCTGCGGCATTGGGTACGATTGGGTCCGATTGGCTTCGTTTTCTTAACACAAACCGCGTTTTCGACGGCGCTAGGGGCGATTTTGGCTTCGTTCCCGTCAACTTTCTTCCGCGCCTTCGTGCTTCTCGTCTGGCATCTCGAGGGCGCGTACGTTCCTCCTTTCCGGCCGGGTGGCCCGACAGCCCGCGCGGACCGTCAGGCCCGGCCTACACCTAACATATTCCGTACATACGGGGGAGTCAAGAGAAAAGTTCGGCGATTCCGCGGAGATGGATCGAGAAAGCGGAGGGACGTAGGGACGGAGGGACGCGGGGGAGGGATCGAGGGCCGGGGGCGAAACGCCGAAAAGCCGAAACTCGGAAAGTGTGTACGTCGGGCTGACCCGACGCCACGGTCAGCCTCGAAGGCGACACCGCTGACCAGCCCGGCGGCGTGAGCCCCGGGAAAGCGAGCCCCGCACTCTCCCGCACAAAGCCCCGTTTGAGGGGCGGTACGGTCGGCGACCGGTGGAGGATGTGTCGCCCCGTTCGGGGCTCTGGGAACAAAGGACGGCTTCGATTCCCCATGACTCACGTCATGGGCTACGCGGAGGTGCCGGCCCGGCGGGCTTTCAGCCTACTGGCCGGAGCCGTCAGAAAGTCGGCTGCGTGCACCATGTCCCAGTATGCACGGAAGCCGGGGGCGGCGCTGCGCCGACCCCCGGCTATGGTGTGCCAGGCCTTCGGTCCGCGGTGTGGCCCGGGCGAACCGCAATGGCCCCGGGCACGCGCATGAGCAGAGGACACGCGCGGTAGCCGGACGCGGTGACCGCGACGATCCGGTTGCGAGGTTGTGTCGCAGTCTGCGATGAGTGGGGCTTCAGATCGCCCTTACCACCAGGGTGTCGTTCTGGCCGCCGAAGCCGAAGCTGTTGGATGCGAGGTTGTGTCGCAGTCTGCGATGAGTAGGCCTTCAGATCGCCCTTACCACCAGGGTGTCGTTCTGGCCGCCGAAGCCGAAGCTGTTGGAGAGGCAGGTGCGGATCTTCATGCGCCGCGACTCGTTGGGGACGTAGTCCAGGTCGCACTTGGGGTCCGGGGTGGTGTAGTTGATCGTGGGGGGGACGACGCCGTCGCGGATGGCGAGGATGCAGGTGATCAGTTCGACGGCCCCGGCCGCCGCGATCAGGTGGCCCATCATGCTCTTGATGCTGCTGACCGGCACGTCCTTGGCCCGCTCGCCGAAGACCTTGCGGATGGCCAGGGTCTCGATCGAGTCGTTCTCCTGGGTGCCGGTTCCGTGGGCGGAGATGTAGTCGATGTCGGCGGGGGTGAGGCCCGCGTGGGTCAGGGCGGCGCGCATGGCTGCGGTCGCCCCCCGGCCGTCCTCGTGGATGTCGGTGATTCGGAAGGCGTCGGCGGTCGATCCGAATCCGACGATCTCGGCGAAGACCGGCGCACCACGCCGCTTTGCGTGCTCGAGCTCCTCGAGAATCAGCACGCCGGCCCCCTCGCCGAGGACGAACCCGTCGCGGGTACGGTCGAAGGGTCGCGACGCGGTCCGGCAGTCGTTGTTGCGGTTCGATAGAGCGGTCAGGCGGTTGAAGCCGGTGACGCCGAGGGGGTGGATCATGCTGTGCGTGCCGCCGGAGATCATGATGTCCGCGTCGTCGTGGCGGATGACGTGCATGGCCTCGCCGATGGCCTGGGTGCTGGCCGCACAGGCGGTGAGCGTGTTGAGGTTCGGGCCGGCGGCGTTGAACTGCACGGCCAGGTGCCCGCCGGCCATATTCGGCTCCTGCTCCAGTTCGCGGACGGCGTCGAAGACGGTCAGCGCGGCGTTCGCCCAGCGCAAGGTGTCAAGGGGTGTCACTTCTCCGGCGGCGGTGCGGCAACCGGCGATGGCGGCCTTCGTCGAGGCTGGGAAGTCCGGCGGCCCCTCGCCGCCGCCGAGGTAGATGCCGATGCGGTTCGGGTCCAGTGCCAGTTGGGCGTCGAGGGCGGCGTGTTTCCAGGCCTGCGCGGCTGCACCGAGTACGAATTGCGTGTTACGGCTGGCGCCGGCGTGCCGTACGGCGTCGCGGCCGAGAAACGCACCGAGTTCAAAGCCCTTCACCTCGGCCGAAAACGTCGTCGGGAAGGTCGCGGCGTCGAACAGCGTCGTGGGGGCGATGCCGCTTTCGCCCTGGAGCATGCGTTTCCACACGCCCTCGAGGTCGTGCCCCAGCGGGGTCACCCAGCCCATTCCGGTTACCACCACTTGGCGCGTCACGATGGCTTCTCCTCGAACCGCCGGATGACCAGCGCCGCCCGCTGGCCGCCCGCCAGCGACATCCCCAGGCTGATGGCCGCCTGGATCGGTGCGTCGATCGGATCGCGGTGCACGAAGTCGAAACGCGAGACCGGGTCACCGGGCGCGGTGTTGAGCGAAGCCGGCACCGCGTTGTGATGCAGGGCCATCACCGCGGCCGCGAAGTCGATCGCCCCCGAGCCCGCCCCGCAGGTTCCCGTCGCCCCGCGTGTGGTGAGGGCTGGGACCTGATCGAGCCGCTTGCCGAACACGCGGTTCCAGCCGGCGATCTCGGAGGCGTCATGCGACTTCGTACCGGCACCGAAGGGTGCGACCAGGTCGATACCTTCGGGCGCCAGATTCGCGTCGCTCAGCGAGGTAGCAAGAGCCAGCGCCACGTCCTTTCCCGACGGGTCAGGATCGGACCAATGGTGCGCGTTGTTGCTCGATGCGAAGCCCACGAGCTCAGCATAGATCCCCGCCCCGCGCGCTCGGGCATGTTCCAGCGCCTCGAGGATCACGAGCCCGCCGCCCTCGGCCGCGACCGTCCCGTTCCGCTCGCTCGCGAACGGGCGCACGGCCCGGTCGGGCTGGTCGTTGCATTGCGTATTGAGCAGCCCGCGGAGCTGCGGCCGGCAAAGGGCCATGGGGTTGAGCTTACTCTCCGCCCCGCCGCACACGCAGACGTCGGCGTCGCCGCGGCCGATGGTCCGAAACGCCTCGCCGATCGCCAGGTGGCTCGAGGCCTCGCCGCAGGTGATGGTGTTCGAGGGCCCCTGAGCGTCGTGCACGATCGTCACGTGGCAGGCCAGCATGTTCGGCAGGAACTTGAGTAGCCAAAGCGGCGTGAGGTTGGTCATGCCCTCGTCGCCCCAGAGTCGGAGGCTGAAGCTGCCGGTGTCGTCCGCGGCAAGGGTCAGCGCGCCGGCCAGCTCGTCGAGGTCCGGGCAGACCAGCCCGGCGCCGATGTTGGCGCCGAACCGCGCGGCGTCCACGTTTACTTCGGACGCTTCGCCGCGGCCGACGATGCAGGGCGTGTTCAGGCCCGCGTCGCGCACCGCGTGGTAGGAGCAGGCCACCGCGATCTGGATGTCGCGTGACATCACCTTGGCGCTCTTGCGGTAGGTCTTGGGGATCAAGTCGCTGAGCGAGAAATCCGGAAGCGCGCCGCCGATCTGCGTGGCGAACCCGGTCGGATCGAACGCCTCGATCCGGCGCAGGCCGCACTCCTGGCGCAGCAGCGCTTCCCAGAAGGCCTCGACCCCCAGGCCGACCGGCGACGCCACGCCCAGGCCGGTGATCACCACACGTCGTCTATCTGCCATCGCCGTTTCTTGGATGGACTGTGCTACTGTTGTGTGCCGGTACCGCGAACCGACCGGCGCGGAGGCTGCCGGCGGCGCACGGCCCAAAATGACCTACGCCCGCCGGAAGGCCTCGAGCAGGCTCTTGAACTGCTCGGTGAACACGAAATTGTGCTCGGGCAGTCCCGGTTGCGCCGCGCCGCGGTTCACATGGGAGAAAATCAGGTCCACGCTTCCGATCGAGTCGCCGTTGAGCCTCACCGTTCCACTGGTCACCCCGGCCCGATCGTCCAGCGACTCGATGACCGCGTCGTATCGAAGCTGGTCGCCGGGCACGGCGTATTCGCTGAACTCCGCCCGGCGGATCTTAGCAAGAATCACGTTTTCGGCGAAATCCCGTGATTCGCCGATCAGGATGCCCGCGGTCTGGGCCATGCCCTCGATGATCAGCGTGGCGGGCATGACGGGGTAGGCGGGGAAGTGGTCGTGCAGGTGATCCTCGGCCAGGGTCACGTTCTTGAGCGCGGACGCGCGTTGCCCGGGGACGAACTCGACGAAACGGTCTATCCAGATCCAACGCATGGTTACAGACCCTCGCCGGCCTCCGGCGGAAGTCTTCCGAGTACGAACCCCCGGGCCGCTTGGGCCATCGCGAGGGCGCTGCGGACCTCGTGGAGCGTCGGGTCGTGCGGACCGGGGTAGCGGAATCGAACCGCGTATGTAGTCAACGGAGCAACACGGTCCACCCAGGATTGGAACTCGTCGTCCACGGTTGCACATTCGAGGGCAAGCGCACGAAGATCATGTATCTTCTCGAACTCTCGCTCGGTCCAGCAAAGGAACGCTTTCAACAGTTTTTCGACTGCCTGCTGGCAGTGAAAAGCCGCTGTATCCGTTACAGGCTTTGGCAAAGCCAGCGCGGCTTCCGCGGTGCGGAGGTCGTGGTCCGCTTTCTCGAGCCATCGACGAAGCTCGGCCAGCTCAGGCGGCATGAAGGAGTTTGCCCTTGTTCTTGACGGTCCTCTCGAAGGAAACACGCAGAGCGGCTCGGTCCTCGAATTCAGACTGTGTATATACCTGAACATCTATCGGAAACCGGATATCACCCAACGCGCGGTAAGCCATCGCGTCTCGCTCAAAGACGGTCAGTTCATTGTCGGCCACAACCACAAGCAGGTCCAAGTCGCTATGCGGACCGGGGGTGCCGTAGGCGTGTGAGCCGTACAGATAGATGGCGACCGGCGAGAGGGCGGCGCGCAGTCTTGTGACCGCTTCGGCCAGCGCGGTGTTGGCATCCATCGGGTCCCTCGTCATCGAATCGGGCCTTCTATCGCCCGCGTGTTTTGTTCACCGGCCCTCGTCCGATCCAGGGACCCCGTGCGGTGGGCGCGCTATGGACCAGAATCTTTCCGGACGGGTAGCCGCGATACAGTGAGTCCAGAAGGTCGCGTACGCGCGTGCCGGTCCAGACGTACCGGCGCTGCATCTCGGGCAAGCGAAGCTCCCCGCGTTCGATCATGTCCACGAGATTGCCTACGGCTGTATCGACTTTTTGAATACTCACGACTGCACGCTACCGTGGTCCTTAAGCCGCCTTGAGCCGGCTTTCGACGTAGTTCACGATGAAGTCGACGGTAAACAGGTCGGGCAGCTTTGCGACCTCCGGCGATTGTTCGAACGCCGAGAGGTCCGCATGCGGCATGGCGTCCTTGAGCTTGGCCACGCCGGTCGGCGTCACGCGGTCGCCGTCCACGTATTCCGGGTTCGCCTGGAGGTCTTCCGGGAACAACTCACCCTTGGGGATCTTGATCGAGAATGCGCGCTCGAGCCGGAACACGATATCCAGGAAGTCGATGCTCTCGGCGCCCAAGTCGCCCTGAAGCGTGGCCTCGGGCACGATCTCTTCCTGGTCGACGCCCAGCGCGTCGCTCAGTACATCCTGAACTTTCGTAAACACTTCTTCGCGGCTCGGTGCCATGTACTTCATCCTCCACTCATTCGCTTGCCGCGCCCGGCCGGGACACGACGGCAGGCTCGCCGGAGGCATGCCCCGGCCCGGCCGGCGGTCGGTGCAGCAGCGCGAACCGCGCCCGGGCGTCTGCAACGATCCGTTGGTCCGCAGGACTTGCGTCGCCGTCCGGACCGCCCACAACGGAATGCGTCAGGCCGAACCGCGCCTTGACCATCTCGGCCGTGTCGCAATAGCCGATGCCGTCGAACTCGCTCTCAGCCGCCGCCAACCTTCGGCAGACGACCTCCAGCCGCAGCACCTGGCCGGGCCGGACAAAGCTCTTGTATGTTACATTCCGGGCCGATCGAAGCAAGATGAGGCTGTGCGAGAAGCCCTGGGCGTCGCGCACCAGCCACGCGGCGGCCTGGACCATTGCCTCGAGCATCAACACTCCGGGCAGCACCGGGAACGTCGGGAAATGATCGGCGAGATACTCCTCGGACAGGCTGACCGCCTTCACCGCCACGATCCGCCTGCCGCGCTCCAGCTCCAGAATCCTGTCGATCAACCCGAACTTCACGACGCCATCGTAGTCTGCGAACGCGCGAACGGCAATCGGCGCGACGGACCGGGCGGAGGCGTTGGGCGTGACCGCGCTCCTTCACGATCGGGGCGCTGGAGCGCGTTTCGCTGCGGCCCGTACGAAACGTCGCGACGACCGCCGCAACGGCGCGTCGGTTACGCAGCCCGCCGGCTCGTCGAGTGGATGCAGACGGTTCCGGCCGTAAGGATCGAAAGGACGAGCACCACAAGCCCCCACTCGGAGGTGGTCGGGATGCCGTCGCCGACGCAGTCCACGACTGCGCGGATGATCCAGTCGCCGCCGACGCCCTGTGTGCAGGCGTCGAGCCAGGTGCTGCCGGTCTGCACAGCGTTGCGGCCCGCCTGGCAGGTGTCGCTGTCCCAGGCGGTCGTCGCACCGAGGCCGCTGGAGCTGTCGTTGACGTACTTCAGCGAGACGATGAACTGCTCGTGGCGTTTGATCGGCACGCTCAGCGGAACCGTCGGGGTCGCCTCGAACGCATCGAGAAACCGGTACTCGTTGAACACACCGTCGCTCAGCGTAGGCTGCTGGATGACCGCGTCCACTGCGCCGGCGTTCTGAAGGATCGAGCCCGGGTTGGGAAACGTGCCCGGATCGTAGAGGGTGATCGAGTGCTCCAGGATCGGCGGCGCCCCGCCCAGCGGTGACTTCCAGAAGACCTGCACCGCCACGATGTCGCCTTCGCACGCCGACCAGAGCCAGGCCGCGGCCTCGTCATCAGGGATGAAACACATACACGGCGTGGCGCTCGAACCGTCCGTCGCCGAGTCGTTCCGGAGCGTGATTTCGAACGCCGACGCGGATGTGCTCAAGCCAACCAACAGAAACGTGGTCCAACCGAAACAGCTCCCATGGATCTTGACGTGCATAGCGGGCCTCCAAAGGTACGAACTCCACCCAAACGGCCGGGAAAGGAAGCCACATGTTACCAAACGGAGGGGGTGAGACTCAAGGGCTTTCGGGTGTGCGGTCCGCGGGACGCGACTCGGCGAACGCCGGGCCGTAGCGGGTGCGGGACATGGACGGCGCCGGCCGTAGCGGGCGCGGCGAATGGACGGCGCCGGACCCGTCAAGGGGTTATGGCCCAACAGGGCCACGCGGGCTACCAATCAAAGTGGCTCGCCAGCCCACCCCGCAGAGGCTTCTTCCGCTTCTTCTTCGGCCTGGCTTCGCCGGCCGGATCGGCCGCCGGGCCACCACCGGCGTCGGCGGGTCTGAGCGACAGCGAGATGCGGTGGCTCTCCTTGTCCACGCCCAGCACCCGTGCCTCCACCTCCTGACCCTCGCGTACGACATCAGCGCAGGTGCGGACGCGCCGATCGGAGAGTTCCGAGATGTGGACGAGCCCCTCGACGCCCGGCACCAGCTCGACGAAGGCCCCGAAATCCGCCAGCCGCGTCACCTTGCCCTGCACCATCGAGTTCGGCGTGAAGCCATCCAGCGCCACGTCCCACGGATCCGGCTGGGCCTGCTTCATGCTCAGCGCGATGCGGCGCTTCTGTCCCTCGAACCGGATAACCTGGCAGTCGACGACGTCGCCCGCGCTTACCGCCTCACCCGCGTGCTTGAGCCGCGACCAGCTCATCTCACTGATCGGGATCAGTCCCTCGACACCGGGCTCCAACTCGGCAAACGCCCCGAAGTTCGCCAGGCGGACGACGCGAGCCTTCAGCCGTGTTCCCTCCGGGTACTTTTCGGCGGCGCCGTTCCAGGGATCGGGCAGGGCGTGTTTCAAGCCGAGCGAGATCCGCTCCCGGTTCTCGTCAACCTTGAGGACCTTGACCTCGACCTCCTGGTCGACATGGACCACGTCCTCGACCTTCTCCACCGTACCCCAGCTCAGATCGCGGATGTGCAGAAGCCCGTCGATCCCGCCGAGATCAACGAACGCCCCGAACTCGGTGATTCGCCGGACGATCCCCCGTCGCAACTGCCCCGCCTCGAGTTCCGCTTTCAGCTTCCGTTTCGCTGCCTCGCGATCCCGCTGCATCACGTTGCGGCGGCTGACGATCACGTTCTTGTTGCGGCGGTCGAGCTCGATCACCTCGCAGGTGAACGTCTGGTTCAAGAGCTCCGAAGTGTCCTTCATCGGGTGCACGTCGGCGTGCGAGGCCGGCATGAACGCCCGGATTCCCTTGAGGCTGATTTCCAAGCCCCCCTTGATGACGCCCGTGGCCTTGCCCTCCACGAGCGACCCGACGGTCAACGTCGTCCAGGTGGCCCGCTGGATGGCGCCCTTGCGGTTGACGATCAGCAGCCCGGCCTCACCGTCGTACCGCTCGACGGTCACGTCCACCCGCCGGCCAACGTCTACGGCCTCGTTTTTGCCGAACTGGTTTCGGGGAAGTACGCCCTGGGTCTTGGCGCCGAATTGGAGGAAGACGTCATCGCCTGACACGCCCACCACCGTGCCGGTCAAATCGGAGCCCGGTGCGGCCCCGTTGTCGCCCGACCCGCCGGTGAGCTCCGCCAGTTCAGCCGCCGGCATGTCCGCCAGGGCATCGGCCACTTCCCGCTCGAGGTCCGGCGGAAACAGCGTCGCGGTGTCTCTGGCGCCGAGACGGGGCAAATCGTGGCTGTCGCCGGCCGGCTTCGGCGCGTCCACTGGAGCAGCCTCTGAGGTTGGATCCGATCGCTGACCGTTGTTCATCCCGACACCTGCCGACGTTGATCAAATGGCGTTCGTGGTATCCCGCGTCTATGCGACATCTGATCGAAATGTCTGCCCACGAATGCTGCAACCGGATGAGCGGCCACTCCCCAACCGCGGCGTCAACGCTGACGCATGTGCGAGAACACTGAGTGCTCCTTCACGGGACCGGAAGCGATTCGGTCCGATCGAGTGGGCTCCGCGGTCGGAACCTCGCGGGGCTCCCGGTCGCCCGGTTGGGCCAATGCTTCTTCTACCGCTCGGAACACGGCAAGTCAAGCCGCGCAGCCTCACCGGCAGCAGGCGTTGCGGGGGACCGGTGCCGCTCGCCCCCGTGTGCACGCGACGATTGCGGCGTCCGCGGCGATGGTAAGGCATCTATTATGCGCCGAACACATCGATGTCGATTGATCCGCCTCCCGCGCTGATTCGATGGCGCAGAACTCGGTTGTCGGTCGCTCGCCGGGCACTGAAAAGTCGTCGTTGGCGTTGCCGGCAGGTTCGCGGAGTTGCAAAGGTCGCGCGGGCCGCCGCCACGGCCTCGTTTTCGAGCACGGTTGGCGGGCTGCGCCGTCGGGCGTGGCCTTGCCGGCGTTGCCTCGGGCGCTCGTTCGTAGCCCAGGAACCGATCCTGCGGACGCTTACGTAAAGTGTAACACTAACGAGGTGTTACTGCTTCAATAATTGCACGCACAAATGGAAACCGTCGCTTATCATTTTTGCGATTAGCGCTTGACCCGGACGTGGATGTTAAGGTAGACTCGCACCATTATCGGAGTGACTCGTGGAGGTGGAGAGGATGCGAAGTCAACTCTGGGCTTCCTTGTACGAGCGCGTAGCGGGACGTTTAGCAGGACGTTTCGGGCCGCTTCTGCGGCTGTCGGTTGGAGGGCGCGCCGCGAACTTCGAGTCGCTGCGATGTACGTCGTCACTCTCGGTTCGGTGAACGAGCCGCGAGGGTTTGAGTAGAGGGAGAGAAAGATCGGAGGGATTGACCAGCCCTTCGAGCAGGTAGGGAAAGTGCTCGGCGCACATGGCGCGGCAAGGGTGTGCGCCGGTCAGTCACAAGGAGAGGAATAGATGAAACCCCCACAACAGCGTCGCCTGTGGAGCCGTTCGCAACCGCATCTGTTCGCCCTCGGTAGTGCTACCGTGGGCGTTGTCGTTGCGTTTGCCGTCTGGTCGTCGGGCAGCGCGCGCGGCCAATTCGTCATTGCACCACCTGCGGCCAACCTGGATCAGGCGCAAAACGGCGCCGCGGGCACGCCGGAAAGCCCGGTGGACTGGGTGAACGGCAACACCAACTCGTCAAACTCGCACTATATCGAGGGGTACTCCATCCCCTACCGCGTTGTGATGACGGACCTGCCGCTTGCGACGCCGATCGTTCTGGACATGGGGTACGACATCAAGCACAGCGGCAAGCACGCGATCGATTACCTGACGCATTACAACCGCCTCGAGCCGCACGGCGTGTTTGCGCATCTGGCCGAGGAAGTGGACCCGACGGACGGCGTGTCCGGCGTCGTGGATGGTTCGGCCCCGACGAGCACGTTCCCGATCGACCCTCCGAGTTCGGTGTCGCCCTGCGCGTCGCCGACGCCCGGGCAGCCGACGACCAGCTTCAACAGCCTTCTTGCCGGCGAAACGGTGATGTCCCTGTGGAACGGGACCATCACGGACGTGTCCTACGTTTCCGAGGGTTGCCTGACCGACGCCGCGGCCGAGACCGTGATCCGGGTCGAGTTCACGGTGACCGCTTCTACGGCGGTCCTTGCCTGGGGCGGCCACATCGGCCACCGTGACGACTGGGGCGAGGGCAACTCGGCCGGTGGCATCAGCGGTTCGCCGTATCACATGCGGCTGAAGGACTGGAACCTGAACAACCTGGGCAACCAGGACCGCTCGCTTTCGGCCGGGGCCGTCGAGTGCTTCTGCTGCGACAACCCCTGCGACGACATGAACGCCTGCACCACGGACACCTGCGACGAAGCCAACAACATGTGCGTCTACGCCCCGCTTCCGCTGAGCACGGTGTGCCAGGGGGATGCCAGCCTCTGCACCGCAGAGCACTGTGACGGCAACGGAAGCTGCGTTCCGAATCCGCCCGCCAACGTGGTCTGTCAGCCGGCGGATCCGCCCTGCGAGGGCGGGCAGTTCTGCGACCCGGGAACCGGAACCTGCATCGACAACCCCGATGGCGCCCTCAGCACGCAATGCGAAGAGGACGGGGACCTGTGTACCGGTGAGCACTGCGACGGCAACGGGGGCTGTGTACCACACGCCCCGTATGACGTGGTATGTATGGGCCCGGTTCCGCCGTGTGAGGCGGGCCAGATGTGCAATCCCGCCACCGGCGCGTGCTTCAACCTGAGCGATCCGCCCTTGAGCACGGTTTGTGAGGATGACGGCAACCTCTGTACCGCCGAGCATTGCGACGGCAACGGCAGTTGCGTTCCGAATCCGCCGAACAACGTCGTGTGTCAGGCCGCCGACCCGCCGTGCGAAGGCGGCCAGTTCTGCGACCCCGGAACCGGCAGTTGCGTTGACAACCCCGACGCCGCGATGAGCACGCCGTGCGAGGAAGACGGCGACCTGTGTACCGGCGAGCACTGCGACGGCAACGGTAGCTGCGTGCCCCATGCGCCCTACGACGTGATCTGCCAGGCACCGAACCCGCCGTGCGAGGCCGGCCAGGAATGCAATCCGTCCACCGGCGGTTGCGTGGACCTGGCCGATGCGGCGCTGAGCACACCGTGCGAGCGTGACGGTAACCTCTGCACGAACGATCACTGTGACGGCGACGGAAGCTGCGTCTTCCTCAGCAACGTGATCTGCGCCGGCGGTGTCGGCTTCTGCGAAGCGGGCGAACGCTGCAACGAGAGTACCGGCTTGTGCGAGATGCTGCCGGATGCGCCGCTCAGCACACCGTGCGAATCGGACGGCGACCTGTGTACCGGTGAGCACTGTGACGGCGACGGCAGTTGTGTGCCGCACGCTCCGTACGACGTGGTCTGTCCCGGCCCGGTTCCGCCGTGCGAGGCGGGCCAGGAGTGCAACCCCAGCACAGGTGCGTGCGTGAACCTGCCCGATGCGCCGTTGAGCACGGTTTGTGAGGACGACGGAAACCTTTGCACCGGCGAGCACTGCGACGGCAACGGCAGTTGCGTGCCGCATGCGCCGTACGACGTGATCTGCCAGGCCCCGGACCCGCCGTGCGAAGGCGGACAATTCTGCGATCCGGGTACCGGAAGCTGCGTCGACAACCCCGACGCCGCCCTGAGCACGCCGTGCGAAGAGGATGGCGACCTGTGCACCGGTGAGCATTGCGACGGCAGCGGTAGCTGTGTGCTCCACGCGCCGTACGACGTAATCTGCCAGGCGCCGAACCCGCCGTGCGAGGCCGGGCAGGAGTGCAACCCCTCGACCGGCGGTTGCGTCGATCTGCCGGATGCCGCGATGAGCACGCCGTGTGATCGTGACAGCAATCTCTGCACCGGCGACCATTGCGACGGCAGCGGTAGCTGCGTGCCGCACGCGCCGTACGACGTTATATGCCAGGCGCCCGATCCGCCGTGTGAAGGCGGCCAGTTCTGCGATCCGGGAACCGGAAGCTGCATCGACAATCCCGACGGGAATCTGAGCACGCCGTGCGAAGATGACGGCGACCTGTGCACCGGCGAGCATTGTGACGGCAGCGGAGGCTGCGTGCTCCACTCGCCCTACGATGTGGTGTGCCAGGCGCCCGATCCACCCTGTGAGGCGGGCCAGGAATGCAACCCGTCGACCGGTATCTGCGTCAACCTGACCGATGCGATGCTGAGCACGCCGTGCGAGGACGACGGCGACTGCTGCACGATCGAGCATTGCAACGGAACCGGGCAGTGCGTCCCGTTCAGCGAGGTGCCGTGCGATCCGGCCGATCCGCCCTGCGAGGCAGGGCAGCAGTGCAACCCGTCGACCTGCCTGTGCGAGGATCTCCCCGACCCGGCGCTCAGTACGCCCTGCGATGCCGACGGCAACTTCTGCACCGAGGACCACTGTGACGGGAACGGAGCTTGTGTGCTGTTGACCGATCACACCGGCGATTGTGTCTGCGCGGTGGACTGCACCGAGTGCAACCCCGCCAGCGGGACGTGTGATCCGAGCCTGACGTGCGACGGAACGATCTGCACCGATGACGGCTACTCCTGCACCGAAGATATCTGCGAAGGCGGGGGCTGCCTGCATACGCCGGTCGACGGCAATTGCGACGACGGCATCGAATGCACGAAGGAGGTATGCAACCCGACCGACCCGAACGCCGATCCGGTCACCGGTTGTGTGAGCACGCCGACGGACACCAACTGCAACGACGGCATCGAGTGCACCAACCCCGATACCTGTGACCCGGACGACCCCAACGCGGATCCGACGACCGGCTGTGTCTTCACGCCCGATGACTCGAAGTGTGATGACGCCGACCAGTGTACGAACAATCTGTGCGATCCGGCCAACGGCGACCCGACCACCGGCTGCTACTACACGGACAACGGCCTGTGCGGCGCGTGCTGTGATCAGGGGCCGGGGCTTGGGGCCCCGTGCGAGGATGGCCTGCTCGAGGAGCAGTGCGTCGGCGAGAAGCCCATCTTCACCCAGGGCATCGACTGCGACGATCCCGACTTCACTTGCACCGAGGCGACCGGCGCTTGCTGTGACACCGAGGCCGGTCCGCTTGCCGAAGAGGGGATTTGCGTCGACGGCCTGACTCGCGGCGAGTGCGAACAGGTTTGTGCCGAGCGGCGGGCAACGGGAAGCCCCTGCCCGACGCGCTCGGTGAAGGACTGCTCGTGGCATCAGTTCGAGCTATGCGATCAGGTGGAATGCCCGGCGAACTACTGTAGCATCCCCACCGTGTCGGAGTGGGGGCTGGTGGTGCTGACGCTGTTGCTGCTGATCGGGGCCAAGGTCTACTTCGGGCGCAAGGTTCCGGTCGCAGCGTAGGCTGACAGATCAACGATTACCTTGACGGCGGCGGGACGATGCGAATGTCGTCCCGTTGCCGTCTTGTCGTTCGGCGAGGGGGTCTCTGGCTACCTGGAGCGGCTGCGGGACGACGACCTCGTTATTTATCGGGTCTTGGCGACGGACGGCCCTCGAATACCTCCCGCCGTGTGCGGTTTCACTGTACGTTGTGTGCCGCAGCCGCCCTGAATGCGTGCCGACTAGGTCTTCCTGGGAATCCCACCGCCGAGCCCGCTACGATCACTATGCGTACATCCGCGGATTGACCAACGAGCCGTCCGGGGGCTTTTCACCGGTTCTCAGCGGCCAGGACTTTGTCCTCTGGTCGTTGGCGGTATAATGCGGATCCCGGTGTATCGCGCTGCATGCCTGGGGTTGAGGGACACAACGGGAGCGGGGTATGGAAGCAAGCCTTCGGAAGGTGATCGCAGTCGGGGTCTTTATGTGCGCGGTCGGCCCGGTGTCGGCGCAGGTCACCGTGCCCCAGCCGGTGCGTGACCCGGGCGGACTCGTTCCGCTCGAGGCGTCGCTGGCCAGCCAGGCCTGCTGCGACCTGACCACAAATGATCGGACGTGCTTCGACGACGAGCTCGGCATCGGCAGTGTCTGTCTGGCGCCGGCCAGCGGCCTGGGTGCCGGAACGTCGTGCGCCATGGACTGTCCGTGCACGGGCGTCTGCAACAGTTGCGTGGGAAAGGAGTCGGGCAACCTCGCCAGTGTCGAGATCGCGCTCGTGGACACGGCCTTCGACGGTGTGAACACGACGTTCAGCTACCGTATCTGCCAGAACGATGGGCCGGCGCTGAGTCACTGGGTGCTCGGGCTCGACGACGCATGCTGTGCCCGCCTGGTCTCGGCGTCCGGCGGCTCGACGACGCAGATGTGCGCGCTGGACCCGACGAGTTCCCACTTCGGCGTGAAGTTCGACACCAGTCCGCCACCGCCCTGTTCGCCCTTGGCGTGCAGCGGGGCGGGTGATCTGTTTACGGTAGTCATCTCCGGCGACGTTCCCGTCGGTTGCACCAAGGTCGCCACGAAGGCCTCCACCACCGAGGATACCGCGACCTCGTGCATCCAGGGGCCCGACTGCACGACGCTTTGCCAGGGCGTGGACTGTTCGCCGATGAACACCGACTGCCAGACCTTCACGTGCAACCCGAACACCGGCCTTTGCGAGGGTACCTTTGTGCCGGATATGACCCCGTGCAGCGGCGACGATCACTTCTGCACCGGCGAGGAAGTCTGCTTGGGCGGGGTGTGCGTCTCCCCGGGCGACCCATGCTCCGGCGAGGCGCCGATCTGCTGCGAGAACCTCAACCTCTGTGCGGAGGAATGCTGCCGCAAGAGCGATTGCCCGGATGACGGCCTCTTCTGCAACGGCGGCCAGATCTGTGTCGGCGGCGCCTGCCAGCCCACCGGCAATCCGTGCACCGGCCTAACGCCGGTTTGCTGTGAGGACGGACGGAGCTGTGCCGAGGAGTGCTGCGTCGACGCGGACTGCCCGGATGACGGCTACTCCTGCACGGACGAGGTATGCGACGCGGGCCGGTGCGTGGCGCAGCCGTTCGACGGCCGGTGCCAGCCGGTGAACATGTGCGTCGACGGCGTCTGTGACCCGTTCGACCCCAACGCCGACGCCAATGGCTGCCTTGTGGTGCCCCAGCCGCCAAGCACGCCCTGCGAGTCGGACGCCGATGAGTGCACCGTCGAACACTGCGACGGGGCGGGCAACTGCGTGGTCTTCAGCGAGGATGATTGCAGCCGGTTCGACACGGACTGCATGACCTTCACGTGCGAGCCCGGCTCGGGCGACTGCATCGGTTCGCCGACTCCGCCCGGCACGCCGTGCGAGGCCGACGGCGACCTGTGCACCGAAGATCACTGCGACGGTGCTGGCGACTGCGTACTTCTGCACGACCGCTACCAGGACTGCGTCTGCTCCGTGGATTGCACGTCGTGCAACCCGTCGACCGGGTCGTGCGAGCCGGACGACAACTGCGACGGGACGCCGTGTGAGGACGACGGCTTCAACTGCACCGACGATGTGTGTATCGAGGGCAAATGCCACCAGGAGCCCATTCCCGGCGCGTGCGACGACGGGAACGTCTGCACGGTCGACATCTGCGATCCGGGCACGCCTGAGCGCGACTCCAATGGCTGCGTCTTTGTGCCCGAACCCTTGAGCACGCCCTGCGCGACCGATCTCGATCCGTGCACCACACAGCATTGCGACGGCCTCGGTGCGTGTGTCGTGCTCGATCAGGTCGATTGCAGTTCCCTCGACACGGCGTGCGAGACGTTCACGTGTGATCCGGGGAGCGGCGGATGCGTCGGGTCGCCCCGGCCCGCCGGTACGACCTGCACACCCGACGAGGACCTGTGCACCGAACACGAGTGCGACGACGCGGGGAACTGCGTTCTGGTACGTGACGGCAACGAGGCCTGCGTGTGCGCGGACGACTGCACACAATGCGATCCGCTGACCGGTGCGTGCGCGGCGAGCGCCGCGTGCGACGGGGCCGTATGTGCCGATGACGGCTTCGCCTGCACGCGCGACGAATGTCTCGACGGTCAATGTACGCACACCCCCGTTCCCGGCGCCTGCGACGACGGCGATGATTGCACCTCCGACGTGTGTGACCCGATGCACGTGGATGCCGACGCCGGCGGCTGTGTGTTCACGCCGCAACCGGTCGGCACCCCGTGCGAAACGGATGACGACTTGTGCACGACGGAACAGTGCGACGGTGACGGCGCATGCGTGGTGTTCGAGACGGTATCGTGCAGTGAGCTCGACACCGAGTGCGCGACCCACGCCTGCGATCCCGAGAGCGGGGAATGCGTCATGACGCCGGAACCGGCCGGCAAACCCTGCAACGTGGGCGGCGGCGACCTCTGCGTGGTATACGCCTGCGACGCCACAGGCGCGTGCGCGGTTGCCGGCGGCGGGACCGTCGAATGCTCCTGCGAGGTGGACTGCACCGAGTGCAATTCCGACACCGGGCAATGTGAGCCGAGCGTCGGCTGTGACGGCGGGCCCTGCGCGGATGACGGCTTCGCCTGCACCGAAGATCGCTGCGTCGACGGCGTCTGCACGCACACGCCCATCGCCGGCTTCTGCGTTGGCGGGGGTGACTGCATGCAAAGTGCCTGCGATCCCGGTCATCCCGACGCCGACGCGGACGGCTGTGTGCTGCTACCCAGGCCGCTGAGCACGCCGTGCGAGGCCGACGAGAACCGCTGCACCGAGGATCACTGCGACGGCCAGGGGCAATGCGTGCTCTTCCATGATCGCAACGACGATTGCTCCTGCGAGGAGAACTGCTCGGCCTGCAACCCGTCCACGGGCCAATGCGGTCCATCGCTCGCCTGCAACGGCGCCGTGTGCGGCGAAGCCGACTTCGCCTGCACCGCGTTACTGTGCGCCGACGGATTCTGCGAGTTGCAGATTCTCCCCGACTTCTGCGACGATTCGGCCACCTGTAGCGACGAGGTCTGCAACCCGTTCCATCCCAACGCCGATCCGCAGACCGGCTGCGTGAACGACCGGATTCACGCCCGCTGTGGGGACGGCACGGTCTGTACCGACGACGCCTGCGCTCCGGGCGCGCCCGGCGCGGATCCCGTCACCGGCTGCCTGTTCATCGATAACGGAACCTGTGGGGCGTGCTGCGATCGGGCCGTGCCCGGCGGCGACTGCGTCGACGGCGCCGAGCCCGGTGACTGCGTCGGCTCGCAGATGATCCACTATCCCGCGGAAACCTGTGAGGTCGTCGAGGCCGAGGGCCGTTGCCTCGAGCACACCGGCGCCTGCTGCGACCGCCGCATCGCCGACCCGGTCGAGCGCTGCCACGACGACGTCCCCGAGAGCGAATGCATCATTGACGATCCGAACCAGGTCCGCTGGTACAAGTTCACCCGCTGCGCCGACCTGAGCTCCGGCGAATGCTCCGAGCACACCGGCGCCTGCTGCGACGAACTGTCGGGAACCTGCACCGACGACGTGCCCGAGTCCGCATGCAGCCAGCTCCAGCCCGACCCGCTTCAGCGAAGCTGGTCCAAGGACCAACCCTGTAGCGAAGTGATGTGCATCCCCGCGACCGGCGCCTGCTGCAACGCCGACGCCGGGCCGCTCGCCACCGAGGGTATCTGCGAGGTCACCACGTTGGCCGAATGCCGGTGCGAAAAGTGCATCTGGACCAAGGAGGCGTCCTGCGACGCGATCGACTGCCAGAACGTCTTTGTGACGATTCCGACCGTGTCCGAATGGGGCCTGCTCATCCTGACCCTCCTGCTGCTCATCGGCGCGAAGATCTACTTCGGCGCGCATCCCGCGCGTCACGGGCAGCCGGCCTAAAACGAAGGTCCATTCCGGCGCCGGGTGGGTCGTAACGGACCGCACACCACGACGGTTCGTTATCGGGTCGAGCGCCCCGCTCCCTGCATGGCGCTTGGTTCTTCCCGGTCTCTGCGGATCGCTGGCGATCGCCCGTTGGCGTGGTTATGATTGGCAGCGTCGGCGGGGCCCGATCCTCCACGACCTGCAACAGAAGCTTATCGTGACGCGTAACAGAGCACACAAGAAGCGCCTGCACGAGGTGCCGCCACCCAAGCCGGCCAACCCGGAAAAAGGGCATCGCGCCGCCGGCCATCACGGATCGCCGCCGACGTGGCTCGAGATGCACGGGCGCGACCTGCGCTTCCTCGTCATCTTCGGCGCGTTGATGGTTCTGTATTACTTCACGACGACGACCAGTATCGTCAAGGACCGTTTCTTTCCCTGGTACCTCGACGCGACGACGCGGGTCTCCGCCGCGAGCCTGTCGTTCTTCGGCTACGATGGCATCGAGCGGACCGGCAACGTGATTAGTGCCGGGGGCGGCTGGATAACCGTCGAGCGCGGCTGCGACGCGGTGGCGCCCACGGCGCTGTTCATCTCCGCGGTGATCGCCTCGCCCGCGGGGCTGTCGTCCAAGCTGCTGGCCGTCGTCGGCGGGACATGCATTCTCATGGTGATCAACGTCGTGCGCATTGTCACGCTGTTTCTTACGCGGATTCACTGGCGCGAGGCGTTCGACGTGATGCACCTGGACATCTGGCAGGCGGCGTTCATCTTCCTCGCCATCCTGCTCTGGGCCCTGTGGGCCTCGTGGACAACACAGAAGCGCCGGAGGTTCGCCCATGCCTGAGCCCAAGGCGATCGTGAAGTTCACGCTCATTGCCATCGCCGGCTACGCCGTAATGACCCTGCTCTGGCCGGCGCTCGATCGGCCCTACGCCGCTTGGTTCCGGGCCGTGGGCAATACCTGCCTTGCACGCCTATGGGTCTGGCCCGACGGCAGCGTGCGTTTCTTCGATGCGGGAGCAGGCGACCTCCTACATCAGGTGAACGCCAGGCTCCCGGCGCCGCTTCCCAAGGGGTTCGAGCCGCCGTCGGCCCTCGGCGAGCGCGACACACTGCTGCTGCTCCAGAACAGAACCACGCCGGGGAAGTTCGGCTTCTTCCGCACCAGCAGCCGGATCATGGGTTATGCGCCGACGGCGCTGCTCGCAGCGCTCGCCCTGGCCACCCCGGTCTCGCTGTGGCGACGCCTTTGGGTGTTGCTGTGGGGGATGCTGCTCGTGCACGCCTTTATCCTCTTTCGCATCACGATCGTGGTGCTCAAAAACGGCTTCGCGGCCGACAAGCCCTACGCCCTGTTTCACCCCGGGCCGTTCTGGCAGGACATACTCCGCCGGGCCGACGAGGTCCTGGCCGACAACCCGACATTCTCCTACCTCGTCCCCGTGGTCATCTGGCTTTTCATCCTGATGGGCTTCCAGGTCTGGACCGGTATGGGCCGCAAGCCAACCCCTGTCAACAGTACCTGACCCAACGAGCCGCGGGCTTCAGTCCGCGCGGACGTTCGTTGTCGAGACGCTCGCGAGTTGAACTGTGCGACGTGTGGCCGTCCTGTGGCGCCGGGATCCCTTCTCACGCCCACGCCCGCGAGAATCCGGTCCCGCGAGACGGTCAGACCCCTTCCGCGCGTCATCTGTGTCAGAATCGCTCCCCCGGGTCAGGTGACCCGGGCCACCCGCGAGCCTGAACGCGCGGTCAGCAATGCGCATGCGGGTCTTGGGCGAGGCGGTCGCGGCCGGGCTTGGACATGAGCAGCGGAAACACGATGTCGCTCAGGCAGCAGGGCACCATCACCGCCAAGAGCACGAAGACGAACACCTTCCCGAGGTCGTTGATCCACGCGATGACGCCCAGCGGCCCGACCATGTAGAAGATGCTCGCCATCGTCGAGGCCAGCACGTGCAGCGAGTGCGAGATGAGCGTGCTCTTGGCGATGCCCCCGGCCACGGCCACGCCCCCGAGGACGCCGACCACCGCAAACGGCAGCACCAGCCCGGGATGCTCATAGACGCAGATGTGCCACGGTGAGTGCTTGCCCAGAATCAGCAGCGACACCTGGGGCATGGCGATGTCGCTGATGCCGCACACGCCGATCGCCCCGATCAGGCCGATGATGATCGCCTTGAGCGCGTTGTGCTCGTAGCGGAAGAACATCGCCGAGGTCGCCACCGCGGAAAAGAGCATGTGCGCCGGGTGGAAGAGGTGAAAAAAGAGCATCGCCAGCCCGGCCCCGTGATCGTGGCCGTCGCCGGCGGCGTGCTCGGGCCCGACGGCCCCCGCCTCGTCCCGGAACCCCAGGATGCAGATCGCCCCGGCCACGATCAGCCCCAGCGTCACCGCCGTGACCGAAAAGGGCACGTGCTCCCGCAGCTCAAACAGCAGCGCCGACGGCCGTGGATCCGCACTGAGCTGATGGGCGTGCCGGTGGTCACGGGCGTGGTGATGATCGGTGTGGTCGTCAGCCAACGTGGCACAACTCCGGGGGCGCCTGATTCGCGACCGCGTCGCGGTCCGTGAGGGATTATCCTGATCTGACCCGCCCCGGCAACTCGCTGCCGCAAACAAACGCCGCCACAGCCCCGGATGCCGCACTTGACCGACAAAGATATAATACCAGTATCGGTCAACTTGAAATCCGCCCAATCCCGCTAACGAGGCAAGCAGAAGCGATGTCCGCGTCCATGCGACTCAAGGACCTGCTGTACGACAACACGATGGTGTCCGCGCCGGAGTTGGTCATTCGCGGGCGGGACAAACAGCTCCGCTGCGTGGCCTGCGGCCACCGCTGCCAGATCCGCCCGGGCCGCAGCGGCGTCTGCCGCGTCCGCTTCAACGTAGACGGCGAGCTGCTGGCCCCGGCCGGCTACGTCGCCGGGGTGCAGATCGACCCGGTGGAGAAGAAGCCGTTCTTCCACGCCTTCCCGGCCCGCGACGCGCTGTCGTTCGGGATGCTCGGCTGCGATCTGCACTGCGGCTACTGCCAGAACTGGGTGACCAGCCAGGCCCTGCGCGACGACCAGGCCGTCTCGCGCCCCAACTTCATCAGCCCCGAGCAGGTGGTCGAGCTGGCGGTACGCAACCGCACGCCGGTGATGGTCAGCACCTATAACGAGCCGCTGATCACCGCGGACTGGGCCGTCGAGATTTTCAAGCTCGCCAAGGCCGAGGGCATTCGCTGCGGCTTCATCAGCAACGGTAACGCCACGCCCCAGGTCCTGGAGTTCATCCGGCCCTACGTCGATCTTTACAAGGTCGATCTCAAGAGCTTTCGGGATCGCAGCTACCGTCAGCTCGGCGGCGTTCTTCAGAACGTGCTTGACTCGATCAGGCTCATCAAGAAGATGGACTTCTGGATCGAGATCGTCACCCTGATCGTGCCCACCTTCAACGATTCCGACGATGAGCTCATGCAGATCGCCGAGTTCATCGCATCGGTCTCGGCGGACATTCCGTGGCACGTCACCGCGTTTCACCCCGACTACAAGATGACCGACCCACCGGCCACCCCTCCCGAGACGCTCGCCCGTGCCTACGACCACGGTAAAGCCGCCGGGCTCCGCTACGTCTACGCCGGCAACCTCCCGGGCCAGGTGGATTCGCGGGAAAACACCTGCTGCCCGGCCTGCGGGGAGACGTTGATCGTGCGGCGCGGATTCCTCGTCCTGGACAACCGGATGGCGGGCGGAAGCTGTCCTTCCTGCCACGCGGCCCTCCCCGGCGTATGGGAGCCGAACCCACCGAAGCGCACGGCGGGCGACGGATTCCCCCTGCCGATCTCCGTTAGGAACTGCGAGCGTACGTGAGGCTCGGACCAAGCATCCGCTTCCTTACGGGCGCGGCTCTGAAAAGCGCGGCTCGGATGAAGCTTCCACTTCCTCACGGGTGCGGCTCTGAAGAGCGCGGATCGGAAACGCGCGGCTCGGACGAAGCTTCCGCTTCCTCACGGGCGCGGCTCTGAAGAGCGCGACTCGGCCACCGCCCGGTCCCCAGGCGGTGCGCCCACGTCAGATGTTGTTGCGGGGTGTCGAAAACCGTCCAGGCTTGGCGATAACGCCTCGCGCTGGTCGAATCCACGTTATGATGGTGTGCATGGCGTCGATCCCGGCCCCGTCCCGCGCCCGCTCCGTCGGTGCGCTCGACATTCCCGCTGCGCTCGTTGCGCCGCGGCGGGTGTTCGCGCGCGTCGAGGACGTGCCCGGCTACGGCTGGCCGCTGGTGATCCTCATTACCCTGATGACGATGATCGGCCTGGCGACCGTAGAGACGGGCCTGATCGACCTGGAGGTCGAGCGTCGCATTCAGCAGGACATCGCGGCCATGGAAAAGCAGCAGGTGGATGTCGTGGAGCGCTCCACCCTGAGCAAGCTCATCGAGGAAAAACGCGAGGAAGGCCGGTTCCTCCGGCTGATGGAACACTTGCGTGTCATTGTGGCCGCTCCGGCCTCGGTGCTCGTGTCCGTCCTTCTTATCGCCTCATTGTTCTACGCGATCGTGGCCCTGACCGGCCGGAAGCCTGAATGGAACACGCTGTTGACAATCGGCGTCTTTGCGAGCTTCATCGACGCGCTGCGCGCGCTGTCACTCCTTGGACTCATGCTCCATTTCGGCACGCTCTCGGTCAGCGTCTCGCTGGCCCCCCTCGCGAAGTTCCTCGCGATCGAGGGGCCCGGCGCTGCACAGGCGTCCGCCGCCGTCGGCGGCCTGCTCAGCGCCTTCGACCCGTTCCGAATCTGGTTCTGGGTCATCATGATTCTGGGGCTGTCCGTGACCGGCCAGCTCCGTGGTTGGAAAGTCTGGTTCACCTGTGGCTTCCTTTGGCTCGCCGCCGCCGGCCTGCGCACCGCCCAGGCCGTGGCGTCCGCGCCGCAAGCGGCATGACGCAAGCTCGCCCCGGACATCGGTTGGGCGGGGCCCGGGTAACCGTCGCCCGGCGTGAACGAGCGCGATGCAAGCGGGAAACGTAATGAAAACAATCGTGGGTACGATCGTCTTGGCCGGCGCCGTTGTAGGCCTCTACTTCCTCAATCGGGCCACCGAGACCGAGGAAGGCAAGAGTCTGCTGAACGTCGCCGAGGCGCTGCCGGTCACGGTCGAGATCACGGAACCCGAGGAGCGCGATATCATCCGCGTCGTGCAGGCTCCCGGCGAGGTCGAGCCGTTGTCCGAGGTCGAGATCAGCGCTGAGGTCGTGGCCAAGATCCTGGAGATGCCCGTCGAGGAAGGCGACGTGGTCAGGCAGGGCGACCTGCTCTGCCGGCTCGACGATGCGGACTTCGTGGCCCGCCTCGCCTCGGCCGAGGCCACGGTCGCGAAGCTCCAGGCCATGGTCGCCCAGGTCCAGGCCGATCTGGAAAAGGCCGACCGCGACCGCCAGCGCCAGATTCGCCTGTCCGAGGCCGACGCCACGTCCGAGCTCGAACTGGCCGACTACCACACGGCGTTCGTGCGCGCCAAGGCGTCGGTCGAGGTGCGCCGCCAGGAGCTGATCGAGGCCCAGGCCATGCGCCAGTCGGCCAATGAGGACCTCGAGAAGACCGTCATCACCTCCCCCATCCACGGCATCGTCTCCCAGAAGTTCGCCAAGGAGGGCGAGGTCGTCGTCATGGGCACGATGAACAACGCCGGTACGCGCATCATGGTGGTCAGCGACCTGTCCAAGATGCAGGTGCGGTGTCGCGTCGACGAGAGCGACGCGCCCCTGGTCCGCAACGAGCAGACCGCCCACATCTACCTCCAGTCGGACACACAAAAAGGAGTGCCGGGCCACGTGCTGCGCGTCGCCACCAAGGGAACCAAGCCCGTGGGACGCGACGTCGTGACCTTCGAGACCCTGGTCCTCGTCGATTCCGACGACGCGCGGGTCAAGGCCGGGATGACCGCCAACGTGGAGATCGAGGTCGCCCGCAGCGACAAGGCCCTGACCATCCCGGTCCAGGCCGTGGTCCACCGCAAACGCCGTGACCTCCCCGAAGAACTCATCAAGCGCGCCGAAGAGGTCCAGCCCGCCGACGCGGAAACGGCCCGACGAGCCGCCGAGTACTACAAGATCGTGTTCTGCATCGAAGACGAGGTCGCCCACCCGCGTTACGTGGTGACCGGCATCAGCGACGAAAAGAGCGTCGAGATCATCAGCGGCGTGGCGACCGGCGAACGAATCGTCGTCGGGCCCTACCGCAGTCTCGACCAGCTCAAGGAGGGCTCCAAGATCAAGCTGCCCGAGGAGAAGAAGGAGGCGGGCGAACCGTCCGATCAGGCCGCGCAGCCGCAGACCGCCGACGAATCGGCGACCGGCGGCTCGGAACAGGTCGCGGGGACGCGCTCGTGATCGCGGCCCGCAGCAAACCGGTCATCGAGCTCATCGATCTGCACAAGATCTACCGCGTCGGCACGGAACTGGTCCACGCCCTGCGCGGCGTCTCGCTCACCATCCGCGAGAACGACTACGTCGCCATCATGGGCGCCTCCGGCTCCGGTAAGAGCACCATGCTCAACATCCTCGGCTGCCTCGACGTGCCCACGCGGGGCGAATACCGCCTCAGCGAGGAGGACGTGTCCAAGTTGTCGCAGTCGAAACTCGCCCGTATCCGTGGGCAGCAGATAGGCTTCGTCTTCCAGTCGTTCGAGCTGCTCCCCCGCACCACGGCGCTCAAGAACGTCGAGCTGCCCCTGACCTATTCCCACGCCCGGCACCGCCGCCAGCGGGCCATCGACGCTCTGACCCGCGTCAACCTGCTCGACCGCGCCCACCACCGCCCCAACCAGCTCTCCGGCGGGCAGAAGCAGCGCGTCGCCATCGCCCGGGCCCTCGCCCAGGAGCCGGCCATCATTCTGGCCGACGAGCCCACCGGAAACCTCGACAGCGCCACTGGAGACGAGATCATGGCCATCTTCAATCGCCTGCACGAGGAAGGCCAAACCATCATCATCGTCACCCACGAGGACCACATCGCCCGCCACTGCCGCCGCGTCATTCGCCTTTTGGACGGCCAGATCGTCGAGGATCGAAGGCAGGAACCCCGGAACGCGATAGCCGTCACCGCCCCACGTGCCGAGGCCCCGCGCGCACAGGTGATGACGCCATGAAGGCACTCCGCCGCGCCGGCAGCATGATCATGTTCCTGCCCAACCAGGCGGCGGCGATGGTCTCCAATGTCTTCACCGCGCTGGTGCAGATCTGGGCCAACAAGATCCGCTCCCTGCTCACCGTCCTGGGCATCATCATCGCCGTGACCTCGATCATCACCGTCGTCTCCTTCGTGCAGGGCTTCGGCAACTACATCACCGACTTCCTCCGCGGCCTCGGCACCAACCTCATCGTCGTATACCCCGAGTGGCTTCGCGGGCCCAGGGGCGAATACCTCCGCCCGGCCGAGCTCGACATCCACGACGTCCGGGCCGTCGATACCCTGGCCCCGGCCATCCGCCGCGTGGCCCCACGCATCGTCCAGCGGGCCACCATCGAGTACGGCCGGCGCCAGATCACCGGCGTGACCCTGGCCTGCTCCAACGAGCAGTACCAGCCGATCCGCAACGTCTACGTGGACGTGGGCCGCTTCTTCAGTGCCGTCGACGTCGAAAACGGGACCCAGGTCTGCGTCCTGGGCCGCGACATCCTCCGCCAGCTCGAGTGCGACGAGCAGATCGTCGGCGACTACGTCCACATCGACAGCCAGCGCTTCCAGGTCGTCGGTCTGCTCGAGACCCGCGGCAGCTTCATGGGCGAGAACCAGGACGACGTGGCCATCATCCCCTGGAGCACGGGGCTGAAGATGTACCCCCAGACCCGCGACTACCTCGGCTTCTACGTCGAGGCCAAGGCCGAGGACCAGATCCCCGAGGCCGAAGGGCAGATCGTCAACATCCTTCGCCAGCGGCACGACCTCAAGCCGGGTGAGCGCAACGACTTCGGCATGTTCAAGCAGGACCAGGTCCTACAGGAGTTCCACAGGGTCCGCCTCGTGGCCACCAGCGTGCTCGCCGGCATCGTGAGCATCTCGCTGCTCGTGGGCGGGATCGGGATCATGAACGTGATGCTGGTCTCGGTCACCGAGCGCACCCGCGAGATCGGATTGCGCAAGAGCGTCGGGGCGCGGCGGCGGGACATCCTGCTCCAATTCCTCACCGAGGCCGTCGTGCTCAGCACCGTCGGCGGCGCGATCGGCATTGCCCTCGGCTACGGCATCGGATTCATCGCGACCCTGCACCCCAAGATGGTGGACGTGGAGGTTCCGCTGTGGTCCGTCCTGCTGGCCCTGGGCTTCTCGGCCGGCGTCGGCATCTTCTTCGGCATCGTCCCCGCCTTCAAGGCCGCCATCGTCCACCCCATCGACGCCCTGCGGCACGAATGATCGGTATCCCGGCTCACTGAACGAGTGCGGCCGGCGTGTCGGCGCCCGTTCCGTTTTGCGTACCGGCCGGAAAGGTGACGACGGTGCCGCCCTGCGGCGCAAAATGGAAGTACCAGTCGCTGCTCCAGACCTGCATCACGTCGGTCCCGAGGATCATGTCGGGCAGCCCCTCGGTGTCGAACAACGTGGCCCGAAGCGCCACGGTCCCGAGCGACGGGTGCGTCACCTGGACGTTCAGACGGTTCGGCGAAAGTGGGTCCGGCTCACCGATCAGACCCCGCCGCAGGACCGACCCGTTGGTCCCCGTGTCGAGCAGGGCCACCACATCCACGGACGTACCGTTCGCGGAAACCGTGACCGGTATGAAGGCGCTGTCGAAGTTCGCAAGGTCGTCCGGCGGCGGCTCGAACGGCAGCTCCACGCCGCCCAGGGGGGCATCCACTCCGAACTCGGCGCGAAGGTCCGCGAAGTCCAGGTGCAGCAGCGCGCCGGTCTTGCGAAGGAAGAAGAAGCCGACGCCGTTGCAGTCACACGTCGAGAGCCCGACCAGGGCCACGTCCGCCGTCGCGCTCAGCCCCCCGACCTCATACTCGAAGCCGTTGACCAGCCCCACCGTCTCGCGGCCCCCGAACGCCAGAACCTCGACCGTCTCCATCACCTCCAGCCCGAACGAGTCGCGCAACATCAGCTCGTACGCGCCGCCCGTGTCGATGATCGCGTTTCCGCCCGGCTCGCCGTTGATTGAGAAGGGCGTAGTCAAGAGCGGCGCCGACGTGAACGTGACCGTCTCGCCGCATCCGCCGCACAGGCCGGCCGTCGCAAGGGCCGGTGACACGGCGGAAAGCGCACACAACACGCGCCGCGCAGGGTATGAACGCTGACCGCGACGATCGAACCGGGAACATCTCACGCGGGAATCATAGCGCCCGCCCAGTGTCCTCGCGACCGGCAACCCGCGCTATGGAAGGCCGGCCCCGAACCAGCCCGGCGTGGTGGCCGTTCCGCCCAGCAGTTCGACGAGCGCTAGCAGATCCACCGGGAGGGTCTCGCCGGAGTGGTCAGTGTCGGTTGCGTAGGGCGGAAGGCTCGATGTCCGGTAGAGAACGTCGACAAGCGCGAAGATGTCGTCGGTGTCGACGGTCCCGCTCTGATCCACGTCCCCCGGCAGGAAACCCAGCCGTAGCGTCGTGCCCGAGTCCGTGTGGGCAATGTCCGTCCAGGCCCCCGGCTCGAGCGCCCGGTTCAGCGTCAGGCGGTAGGTGCCCGCCCCGAGATGCTCGACCGACGTCACGTTCGGCGCGACGCCGAATCCGCCCTCCTGACTGACCACGAAGTCGCTGGGCAGCACGGAACAGAGCTCGTCGCTGAGCGCGATCTCAACCGTCCGCCACCCCAGCGGCAGGAACGTGCTCGGATCGGCGGGCCGCCGGGCGTCGATCGCACCCGTCGGCGGGTCGGTCGCCGTCACGGCGAGCGGGGCGTCCCCGTCGAGGATCGTGATCAGCACGTTGGCCCCGCGCGTCACCGCCTCGAACGTGTAAGCGGCCGACACGGTCGCGCAGGCGTTGCCGCCCACCGGTGCGGGCGTAAACCCACCGGAAGCATCGAAGGTGCCCGCGTCCGGCGGGTCGACCACCCACGTCGCCTCGTCCGTCACGTCCTGCCCGCCCGCGAATCGGAAGTCGGCCGTGGCCATGAATTGGGTTGGCTCTCCCTCGGGAACGGCCCTCGTCTCGGTGTCGATCATCAGCCGGCGGAGCTCATCGCCGACGTCCAGGCAACCGCGCGTATCGCGGAAGGCCAGCATCTCGGGAATCGAATCGACTTCGTGGAAGCGGTTCGCCGTTTGGAGCGATGGATGCATGGTCCATCCCGCACAATCGCAGTGGTCCGCGCCCCAGTTGTGCCCCAACTCGTGCGCGGTCAGATCGGTTTTTGCCGCGAAGCTCGAGCAGCCGAAGACGCAGTTCGATTCGACGAGACTGTACCCGTACGGCCCGCAGACCGTGTCGCCGCTGCCCGAACTCCCGCCCCGCCACGCGACGCCGACGACCGTCGTGTCGAGGTTCTTTCCGGTGAACAGGTGGGCCACGTCGCGCGGCACGTTCCGCTGGACCGTGTCCCACTCGAGCTTGAACTCGTCCAGCAGGAAGTTCGCGTTCGTCTGTGAATAGGGGTCCGGCTCGCTCGTCCGAAGAACGATCCGCGTCAGCGCATGCGTCAGTCCCAGGTCGCGCTCGTACTGAATGTTGATCGTGTTGATGATCGACTCGATCTGCGCCTGCGCCGCCTCCGGCGTGAGGAAGTCGTTGACGAACTCGACGTCCGCGTCCACCGCGAGCTCGGCGTAAACCAACGTGTTCCCCGCCGCGCCGCCCTCCGCTGCCGGCGCAAGCGGCTCATTCGTCGAATCGTCGTTGACCACCGCGCACGTCCCGCCCGACGCCGCAACGCCCGCGTCGTGATACACCGCATGATTGTCGGCCGCCGCACCACGCACGCGGCCACCGATCGGCTCGATCCAATACCGGGTCGCATCCGGCATCATGATCATGGCCTCCAACCCGCCGTCGCCAACCGAGGCCGCCACGGAACTGCCCGGGATCTCCGCCACCGTGCCGCGCATCGTCCGAACCGGGCCCGCGGGCAGCTTCACGAACGATCCGTCCGCCCCCTGTTTCACCACCGTGAACAGCGGCGACCGCACCGAGTGCACCGTCAGGTCCAGCGTATGCTCCACCCCGTCGATCGGGACGATCGTGCGCAAACGAGACGGCGCTTCCGGCCCCGACCCGACGTGCACCCGAGCCACTTCGCCGTCGACGAGGTTCAGGGCCTCACGCACGTGTGGACTCATCCCCACCGCGGCGCGCCCCTTCTCCCCGCAGGCGGGGCGCGCGCAGACGGCGACGGCCACCGCCGCCGGCAACGCCAGGTGCAGGTACGACCAAACGGGTTGTATGCGCTTCCCGCTGCCCATTGCCCAATACGATTGCAGGGAACTCCCGTCGGGAGCCGGCCGCAGCCACGCGGCGGTCGGTAGATTCTAGGCGGCCCGGCCCGGGCAAAACGGCGTTTTTGCTCACCGGAATCCCCACTCTTATTATCGGCCCGCCACGCGCCACCGGCAAGTACGGCCGCCGGGCCGCGGCCCCAGGTTGGTGCCGTCAACCGCTCGGATTATAGTCTCACGCTATGACTGCCGGCGCGGGCACCCGCGAAACAGAATGGACCGTCGGGCGATTGCTGACCTGGACCACCGACTACCTGGCCGCGCAGGGTCTCGCCGAGGCCCGCCTCGCCACCGAGGTCCTCCTCGCCCACGCCGCCGGTTGCCGCCGCATCGACCTTTACGCCCGATTCGAGCAGGTGCCTGCTCCGGACAAGGTCCAGCGCTTCCGTGATCTGATCCGCCGCGCCGCCGCCCACGAGCCCGTCGCCTATCTCGTCGGCGAGAAGGAGTTCTTCTCGCTCTCGTTCCTCGTGACGCCCGACGTCCTGATCCCCCGCCCCGAGACCGAGACCCTCGTCGAGGCCATCCTGGACCTCTGGGCCCGGGCCGGCCTGAAAGAGCCGGTCTTCCTCGACGTGGGAACCGGCAGCGGCTGCATCGCGGTCACCCTGCTCACCCATGTGCCCGGGGCCCGCGCCGTGGCCACCGATGTGTCGGCCGCCGCCCTGAACGTCGCCGCGCTCAACGCCGAGCGACACGGTGTCTCGGGCCGACTGACCTGCGCCCACGCGGACCGGCTCGATCTTGCCGCCGATCTGATCCCGAACGGCGGATTCGACGCACTCCTCAGCAACCCACCCTACGTGGCCGCTGACGACATCGAGACATTGGATGTAGCCGTTCGCAAGTACGAGCCGATGCAAGCGCTGAGCGACGGCGCCGACGGCTTGTCGTTCTTCCGCTGCCTGGCGGAGGAGGCCCCCCGGTTGCTGAAGCCCAACGGTGTGCTCGTCGTCGAGATCGCGGATGGTCGGGAGATGGAGGTCCGGGAGATCGTGCGGCGGGGCGGGCGGCTGGTGCACAGATCGACTCTGAAGGATCGCGTAGTCGGTCGGGAGCGCATCATCGTGTTCGAGCGGCCGGCGCGATGAACAAGGAAGGGAGAGCGCAACGTGCAGCACTTTGACATCGTCGGCGGCAACCGCCTCAAGGGTCAGGTCCACATCAGCGGCGCGAAAAACGCGGCCCTCCCGATCATGGCCGCCTCCATCCTCGTCGACGGCGAGACCGTCCTGAAGAACGTCCCCGACCTCGCCGACGTGCGCCAGATGCTCGTCCTCCTCAACCAGCTCGGCGTCAAGGCCCAGCGCGACCCCGACGGCGCCCTGCGACTCAGCGTACAGGACGAGATGAATGCCCACGCCGAATACGACCTGGTCAGCAAAATGCGGGCCAGCGTCTGCGTCATGGGGCCGCTGCTCGCCAAGCGAAGGCGGGCCCAAGTCGCCATGCCCGGCGGCTGCGCTATCGGCGCCCGCCCCATCGACCTGCACATCGCCGGTCTCCAGAAGCTCGGCGCAGACTTCGACCTGGTCAACGGCGACGTGCTGCTCAAGGCCAAAAAGCTCGTCGGAACCGAGATCTTCCTCGGCGGACCGTTCGGCTCATCCGTCACCGCCACCACCAACGTGATGATGGCCGCCGTCATGGCCGAGGGGAGAACGATCATCGAATCCGCCGCGTGCGAGCCGGAAGTCGTCGATCTGGCCAATTTCCTCAACGCCTGCGGGGCGCGCATCACCGGACACGGCACGCCGGTCGTGGCCATCGAAGGCGTGGCGGGCCTCAAGGGAACCGAGCACACCGTCATCGCCGACCGCATCGAGGCCGGAACCTACATGGTCGCCGCCGCCATCACCAACGGCGACCTCGAGCTGATCGGCGCCCGGCTCGATCACATGCGGGCCGTCGTCGAAGCCCTTCGCCGCGTGGGCCTCATCATCGAACGCGGTGAGAAAGGCATCTCCGTCTCATCCTCCCGCCGCCTCGAGGCCGTCGAGCTCACCACCCAGCCCTACCCCGGCTTCCCTACCGACCTCCAGGCCCAGGTGCTCGCCGTACTCTGCCTGGCCGACGGCAACAGCGTCATCACGGAGAAGATATTCCCCGACCGCTTCATGCACGTCCCCGAACTGATGCGCATGGGCGCCCACCTTCGCAAGGAAGGACCGACCGTCATCATCGAGGGCGTCAAGAAGCTCATCGGCGCCCCGGTCATGGCCTCCGACCTGCGCGCCTCCGCCGCCCTCGTCCTGGCGGGCCTGATCGCCAAGGGCACCACCCGCGTCAACCGCGCCTACCACATCGACCGCGGATACGAACAGATCGAAAAGAAGCTCGCCGCCGTCGGCGCCAACATCCGCCGCGTCGACGACCAGTAGCATCGGCGCAGTGGGTTACGTCGCGGGGATGCCCGGCGCGGCCTCTGGGTGCGCCGGGTAGTAAGCACCGGGGGAGCCATCATCGTGGGTTTGAACGGCGCGCGGGACAAGTCGTGCCCCCGCGCAGTCCGTCATTCGCTATTCACCATTCGCTGTTGCCGATCACCCCAGACCGAGCCACGAGCTGACCAGCGGGGCGTACTTCACGATCACGCCCGCGAAAACGACGCTCACCATACTCAGCAGCTTGATCAGGCTGTTCAGGCTCGGCCCCGGGGTGTCCTTGAACGGGGAGTCACGGTGCGCGAGAGCGGCCAACGTCTTGCCCCGCGAGTTTGCTACTTAGTCGCAGAAGGCCGCGTCCGGTTGGGCCGGCGCAACGGGCGATTGCTCAGCGACTTAACCACGTCACGAAAGGGAACGGTGGCGGTGCCCACGGTACGGTGTCCGGGACCGTCCACACGTCTGACGTCTTTGCCGAATTCAATCGCCGGCCCTGGGAGGGTTTTAGTCATCGGTTTCGCTGCCATTGGCGTTGCCCGTCGTGATCTCGGCTAGCACCAGCCTCCGCTCGAGGAGAAACTCCTCCGCCGCGCAGAGTTGGAAACGGTACTCCCCGGGCCTCGGAAACGCCACGTTCTGGAGGCTAGTGGCCGCTTCAGCCACCATGCGTGGATCGCTCCACACAACTTTCGTTTCAGCCGTCAAGACTAAATCATCCGCTTCGGTCTCCACCGAGATGATCTTGATGGGCGTCTCGCGGCGCCCATCCGTCATGCAGATATAGAGCGATATTATCGGATGAACGGCCGGGAACCTCGTGGCCCCGATTGTTGAAAAAAAGTGCCCAGCAAGGTGTGCTTCCCCGTTGCCGGGTCGCGCCAAATCGCATCGCAGATGACCATTCCGAGGCAGTAGGGCGCCTGCATCTCCTTACTCTCGCCAGCGCGAACTCGACTTCACCCCAGCCCCAGCCACGAGCTGATCGCCGGGGCGTACTTCACGATCACGCCCGCGAATACGACGCTCACCATGCTCATCAGCTTGATCAGGATGTTCAGGCTCGGGCCCGAGGTGTCCTTGAACGGATCGCCGACCGTGTCGCCGACGACGCCCGCCTTGTGCGCCTCGCTCCCCTTGCCGCCGTGGTGACCGACCTCGATCCACTTCTTGGCGTTGTCCCACGCCCCGCCCGCGTTGGCCATGAAGATCGCCACCGCAAACCCGCTGGTCAGGCCGCCGGCCAGCAGCCCCATCACCCCCGGCACGTCGAACAGCAGGCCGACGATCACCGGCACGATGATCGCCATCAGCGACGGAACGATCATCTCCTTCTGGGCCCCGGCCGTCGAGATCGCCACGCAGTTGGCATAGTCGGGAAGCTTCCTGCCCTGGTACTCCACCTGTTGCCGTGGCCAGTTGTCCGAGTTGTTCGCAAAGGCGTCATCCTTCCCCTGCGACCGCAGGTAACTCCGCATCTGATCGAACTGGTTGCGGCATTCGAGCATCATGCGATACGCCGCCCGGCCCACCGCCTGCATCGTCATCGCGCAAAAGACAAAGACCAGCATCACCCCGGCGAACAGCCCGCAGAGCGTCTTGGGGTTCATCAGCGTCACGTCATAGAACGACATGTACTGGCTGAGCGACGCCGTCCGCGACGGCACGAGACGAAGCGTATGCCCCTCGAATCGCGCCGTCATGACGCTTTCCTCATCGGGTTCCGACAGCCCGGTGAGCTTCGTCCCCACGGTCAGCCCCTTCGGCGCCGCCTCCGGCTCGAGCAGCATCAGGCAACGGAAGTCGCCGTCCGTCTCCCCCGCGCCGATCCGGCCGGCGAACTTGCGGTGACCGTAATACGTCGCCGACGTGACGTCCGGCGCGGCGGCACTGTCCATCTGCGTCATCACCACCGCCCGGGCTTCACGAACCTGACCGATGCGCACTTCCTCGACGTACGCGGCGAGCAGCGCCAGCGCCGTCAACGCCGCCGAGCCGATGGCAAAACCCTTCCCGGTCGCCGCCGTCGTGTTGCCCAGCGAGTCCAACGCGTCCGTCCGCTCACGGACCTTCGGCTCTTGGCCGGTCATTTCCGCGTTGCCGCCCGCGTTGTCCGCGATCGGGCCGTACGCATCCGTCGCCAGCGTGATACCCAGCGTTGCCAGCATCCCCACCGCCGCGATCCCCACCCCGTACAGGCCGAGCAAGAACTCTTCCTTCCCCCCGGCCGCGACGAACGCGACGAGGATCGCCACGATGATCGTCGCCAGCGAGGCCCAGGTGCTTTTCATCCCCGTCGCCACGCCCGCGATGATCACCGTAGCCGGGCCGGTCACCGCCTGCTCGCTGATCTTCTTCGTCGGGGAAAACTCGTAGCTTGTGTAGTACTCCGTAGCGAAGCCGATGATGTTGCCCGCCACGAGCCCGGTCATGATGGCGATCCAGATCCCCCACCAGTTCAGGCCGTCAATGTCGCGAAGCAGCAGATAGCAAACCGCCGCACCGGCGATCGCGATCAACACGCTCGAGCCGTAGATCCCCACCCGCAGGGCGTTGAGTAGCTGCCCCATGGTCGCGTCGTCCTTCGTGCGCACCATGTAGATCCCGACGATGGATAGCAGGATTCCGGCCCCGGCCAGGACCATCGGCGTACTGAGCAGCTTGAACGCCGCGACGTAGCCGGCCTCTTCGCTTCCATACAGCGCCGCGGCCGCAGCCACGCCCAGCGCGGCTGTCGCCAGGATCGATCCGCAATAGGATTCGTAGAGGTCGGCGCCCATGCCCGCCACGTCGCCCACGTTATCGCCCACGTTGTCCGCGATCGTCGCCGGATTCCGCGGGTCATCCTCCGGAATCCCCGCCTCGACCTTACCGACCAGGTCGGCGCCGACGTCCGCGGCTTTCGTGTAAATCCCGCCGCCGACGCGCGCGAACAGCGCCTGGGAGCTGGCACCCATCCCGAACGTCAGCATCACCACCGTAATCTCGTTCAACGACATATTCTTGGCGAATTCAAAGGGCAACACTTCGAAGTAGAGCAACACGAACCACATCGCGATGTCGATCAGCCCGAAGCCCACCACCACCAGACCCATCACCGCCCCACTGCGGAAGGCAACGACAAGCCCGTCGTTCAGCGACTTGCGCGCTCCCGCCGCCGTACGGTGCGAGGCGAAAGTCGCCGTCTTCATCCCCAGAAAGCCGCACAAGCCGCTGAAGAAACCCCCGGTGAGAAACGCGAGGAACACGATCTGATGCTGTAGGTGCGCCCGGCCCATGAAGAACAGAATGATGCAAACGACGACGAAGAACGCGGCGACGATCTTGTACTGTTGCCTGAGGTACGCCATGGCCCCGTCGCGCACGTAGCCCGAGATGCGCTTCATGCTCTCGTCGCCTTCGTCCGCGCCCATCATGTCGCGATAGAACTTAATCGCGAAGATCAACGCCAGAATCGCGCCCACCGGCGCGACCAGCCAGATCATCCAGATATCCGTCCCAATCTTCCCGACCGCTTCGGTGGCCGCATCGCCCTCCTGCGCCAACGCCGACGCGCCGCCCACCAACAATGCGCCACAGGCCGCAACGACACACTTCCAGCCGCGACTCATCCCCTTCAACGGACCATCTCCTTTGTCTTGTAGAGGCAACGAACGCGCGATCGTCTGCACGGCCCGGCCGGAGCGTGGGCCGTTGGCGCAAACGACCTGCGGTGCGTATGTGATTAAACTATCACTGAAGTACGGTAACGCCGAGCTTCCGGGCACCCGCGCCAACCACGCCCGGAAGCGTTCCGCGGGACTATAGCAAAGCCCCACCGCCGCGCCAACATTGCGGTGTCCGCCATCCAGCCGGGCCAAAGTCACGCCAAAGACCGCTGTCGCCTACGTTCCTCGGCGCCGGCCCGGAGCGGGAATGCCCGAATGCCCGCGGAATTCCCGTGGCGCGGGCGCACCGATTGCGGGTTGAGGAATTGGCGTACCACTTTTTGCGGTCGGGGTGGGGACCTATCAACGCCCCCAATCGGGGTAGTGGAAAGGAGATCGTCATGGCCAAGAGAAAGGTGCGACGAAAACGAGCGGCCCTCGCTACTCGATCGCGAGAGTCGTCTCTCTCGTTGCAGAAGTCGGATCGCGAGATCACGCCGCAGCGGAGCGATCAGGTATCGTTCGAGGTGCTCTGCCGTCCGCGCAGCGGCGCGGGCGTCGTGGAGATGGCCGCGGAACTCGCGGGCGAGACGGCCGATCGATACTCGCCCGACGAGCCCACGGTTCATGACGTTGCCCGGAACCTGATGGAGCTGGGTTTCCGCGTCTTCCTCGATGAGACCGGCACCAGTGTCTCGGCCCAGGGCCCCCACGAACTCTTCGAAAGGCGTTTCCAAACCGCGCTGCGGAAACGCGAGCGCGTCTATAAGACCCGCGAGCGCCAGCAAACCGTCCAGTTCTTCGACACCAAACAGGACGCGCCAGAGCCCAACGTGGCGAATGTTCCGGGAGCGATGTATGTCACCATCAACCGCCCGCCGCTGCATTTCGCCTCGCCGCTGCCGCCGCCGGTCGGGTACTACCACCTGCGGGTTCCCGGCGATGTGGCGATGCTGACCGGCGCGTCCGCGGCGCATCGGCGAAACACGCCGGCCGGAGACCGCGCCACGGGCGCCGGCGTCCGCGTCGCCATGCTCGACACCGGCTTTGAGAACCATCCCTATTTCCAGGCACACGGCTACCGGCTCAACCCCGTCGCCGCCGCCGATACGTCGGGCGCGCCCGACGACGACACCAACGGCCACGGCACCGGTGAGGTGGCCAACATCTTCGCCTGTGCCCCCGACGCCACCGTGTTCGGCGTCAAAATGGGTCTGAACGCCGTCTTGTCCTTCGATCGTGCCGTCGCCCTCAACGCCGATGTCATCTCCTGTAGCTGGGGCTACCACCTTCCCGGCGTGACCCGGCTGCCGATCCCGCTCATCCCGCTCTACCTGCGGATCCTCACCGTGGTCGCCCGCGGCACAACGGTCGTGTTCTCTGCGGGTAACGGCCATGTCGGATTCCCGGGAATGATGCGCGACGTCGTTTCCGCGGGTGGTGTCTTCGTCGACAACAACGGAGCGCTTAGGGCCTCCAACTACGCTTCGAGCTTCGTCAGTTCCATCTTCGCGGGGCGCCGTGTCCCCGATTTCTGCGGACTGGTTGGGATGAGGCCGCGGGCCGTCTATATCATGCTGCCCATCCCCGACGCTTGTGACATCGATCAGGACCTCGGCGGAACGGCCTTTCCAAACGGCGACGCGACCGCCCGCAACGACGGGTGGGGCGCCTTCAGTGGCACCTCGGCGGCCGCACCCCAGATTGCGGGCGTCTGCGCGCTCTTGCTCCAGAAGCGGGCCGGCTTGACACCCGCTCAGGTCAAGGCGATCCTGCGCGCCACCGCAACCGATGTGGTTGCGGGACAAAGCGCGATGGGCGACGCGGCCGGTCCCGGCCCCGACTTGGCGACCGGCACCGGCTTGGTCAACGCCCTCCGCGCCTGGCAGGGGGCCTGACCCGCGGGCTCCGCGGGTTCTGAATCGGACGCCAAGAAATGGCCGCCGAACGGTCGGTTGCGGCGCAAGTCTTCCTGAAGACGCCTTCGGGAAAGTCATTGCGTGACGCCGACACGTCGTCGTTGTCGGGCGGTCTCGATGACTACCGGCCCGACCGCGCCGTGCGGGACAAGGCGACGCACATCCTCGGACGGCTGGGCTTCGGTGTCTTTGAAGCGGCGGACGGCCTGACGCTTTCCATCCAGGCGCCGGCCTCTGTCTTCACAAGCGTCTTCGGTGTCAAAGCCGATCGGCTCAGGCGTATCCGGCCAACATCGACCCGCGACCTCGACGTACCCGACGAGCTCGAGCCCTTCGTGGACGCCATCGTCGTCCTCCCACCGCCGGAATACTTCGAGTAGCCGCCGCTGGGGCCCCGTCCGCCGCGCGGTTAGACAGGTTGCCGAAACGCGAGTACGCTCTGGCCCGGTGCCCGTGCCCCGCAGTCGCGGCGCGCGGGACCGGTCGGAGCGACCATGGACCAGGAGCAGCGCATCCGAATCACAAAGCTGCGGGAGTTGATCCGGGACATCCCCGACTTCCCCAGGCCGGGCGTGGTATTCAAGGACATCACCCCGCTTCTGCGCGACCCGGCCGGCCTGTCCCTGGCGGTGGAGTACCTCACGCAGCCCTTTCGGGACCTGCACATCGACGTCGTCGCCGGCGCCGAGTCCCGCGGCTTCATCTTCGGCACGGCGGTGGCCCGCAACCTCTCGGCCGGATTCGTCCCGATCCGCAAACCGGGGCGGCTGCCGCACGACATCCACTCCGAGGACTACGCCCTGGAGTACGGAACCGATCGGGTCGAAATCCACAAGGACGCGATCCGAAACGGCGATCGCGTCCTGCTCGTCGACGACCTGCTCGCCACGGGCGGGACGATGGCGGCCTGTTGCCGACTGGTCGCGGCCCTGGGCGGCCAGATCGTGGGCGTCGCCGTGCTGATCGAGCTGTCTTACCTCACCGGTCGCCGCCAGATTCATGACTACCCAATCCACTCGATCCTGACCTATGACACCGACGCCTCCGCACGCCAGGCCTAGGAACCTGCCGAAGAGTGTGTGCCACGGCCTCGCTAGCGCCGGTCAAGTCGGGTGGCATGGCCGGGCGAAGCGCGGCCATGAATTCGGAAGCCCAAGTCTGCCCCGGCGCGCAGGACCTGGCCACCCGCGCTTCACCCGTCTTCTTAGAGGCGACAATCCAAACCGGGCAGGGGCCAACCCGTGACCTGGGAAGCGTGGACGTCTGTTGCGTGCGTGCTCACGGTCATCGTCATGCTGGCCGCGACCCGGCTCGCCCCGGACGTGGTCCTGATGGGCGGGCTCACGCTGCTGCTGGTCACCGGCGTCCTGACGCCCGATCAGGCCCTGTCCGGGCTGGCCAACGAGGGCATGGTGACCGTCGCGGTTCTGTTCGTGGTGGTGGCCGGGCTCCAGCAGACGGGCGGAATAAGCTGGATCGTGAACAACCTGCTGGGCCGGCCGCGGTCGCTGATCCACGCCCAGCGGCGGATGATGCTGCCCGTCATCGTGAGCAGCGCGTTTCTGAACAACACGCCGATCGTGGCGATGCTCGTGCCGGCGGTGACCGACTGGGCCCGGCGTTTTCGCTTGCCTCTCTCGAAGCTGTTGATCCCGCTGAGCTACGCCGCGATTCTCGGCGGAACCTGCACGCTGATCGGCACCAGCACCAACCTCGTCGTCAACGGCCTGGTGATCGATGAGATGAAACGGCCGTCGCTGGGGATGTTCGACATCGCCTGGGTGGGCATCCCCAGCGCCATCATCGGCACGGCCTATATTCTGCTGTTCAGCCGCAAACTGCTTCCGAACCGCAAACCCCTGATGACCCAGCTCGAGGATCCGCGCGAGTACACCGTCGAGATGACGGTTGAACCGAGCAGCCCGCTGGTCGGCAAGACGATCGAGCAGGCGGGCCTGCGCCACCTTCCCGGCATGTACCTGGCCGAGATCGACCGCGAAGGGCAGGTCATTCCCGCCGTGTCCCCGCAGGAGCAGCTTCGCGGGCACGACCGCCTGCTGTTCGTGGGGATCGTCGAGTCGGTTGTCGACTTGCAGAAGATCCGCGGACTGACCCCGGCAACCAACCAGGTCTTCAAGCTCGACGCCCCGCGCACCCGGCGAATGCTCATCGAGGCCGTGGTCTCCAACAGTTGCCCGCTGACCGGATTGACCATCCGCGACGGGCAGTTCCGCACCGTCTACAACGCGGTCGTCATCGCCGTGGCCCGAAACGGCGAGCGGATCCGCAAGAAGATCGGCGACATCATCCTTCGCGCCGGCGACACGCTGATGCTCGAGGCCACACCCTCGTTCGTCGAGCAGCAGCACAACTCCCGCGACTTCTTCCTCGTCCGCGGCGTCGAGGACTCGACGCCGCCGCGGCACGAGCGGGCCTTCCTCGCCCTGATCATCCTGATCGCGATGGTGGTGGTGGTCACGATGAACTGGATGAGCATGCTCCAGGCGGCGATGCTGGCCGCGGGGGCGATGCTCATGACCCGCTGCTGCTCGGCGTCGGTGGCCCGGAGGCAGGTCGACTTCTCGCTGCTCATCGTGATCGCCGCCGCCATCGGCCTCGGCAGCGCGATGGAAACCACCGGGGCGGCCCGGGTGATCGCGTCCACCCTGGTGTCGGTCGCCGCGGACGATCCGTGGGTGAGCCTTGCGGTGATCTACGGCCTGACCATGCTGTTCACCGAGACGATCACCAACAACGCGGCCGCGGTTCTGGTCTTTCCCATCGCCCTGGCCACCGCGGGCCGGCTCGACGTGAGCCCCATGCCCTACATCATCGCGATCATGATGGCCGCCTCGGCCAGCTTCTCCACCCCCATCGGCTACCAGACCAACCTCATGGTCTACGGGCCCGGCGGCTACCGCTTCACCGACTACATGCGCATCGGCATCCCCCTGAACCTGTTAATGTGGACCACCACCGTCCTCCTCGCCCCCCGAATCTGGCCCTTCGCGCCCGCGCCGTAAGGCCCGGCCCGTGGCCGGGTGGCATGGCCGGGCGCAGCGCGGCCATGTCTCGACGGTGGGTTCACCTCGTATCGACGATCCAGGGCGCCCGCTATGAACAACGCCTCAACATGTCCGCCGTTCGGCGGACATGCCACCCACCCCGCAACGCGCTGCCGAAGGCAGCCCGTAGGGTGGGCCATGCCCACCACCAACGTCGACGATGCGCAGCCCACCTCTGCCCAGCGCCCGCCGGAGCACGTCGCATCCACACCCGAGCCCCGAAAGGCCACCCGAAAGCAGCCCGGAGGAAACCCGGGGAACCCCGCCCCCAACCACCCCAAGCCCCGAAGGGGCGACACGAAGCGATCCTCGGGCCCAATCCCACCAATCCCGATTAATCCCTGAAAGGGCGAAAGAGAGTAGCCCCGGGTAAAACCCGGGGAACCCCGCCCCCAACGAACCCAAGCCCAGAAGGGGCGACAAAGCGTATTGAAGGTTACTCACACGACTACGATCGTGACGGTCCCGTCGTCGGAACCCGAGCGTCAACTCACCGGCTGACTCGCCTGCCCAACGCCCGCCCGAGCAGATCGCATCCACACCCCAGCCCTGTAAGGGCGAAAGAGAGTAGCCCCGGGTAAAACCCGGGGAACCCCGCCCCCCAAAGAACCCAAAGCCCCGAAGGGGCGACAGAACCGCGGGCGATCGACTATCGGCGGCGTGAGCGCCCTCGGAACGTCCGCCACGGCGCAGCTCAAACGCCTTCGGGGAGCCACCGATTGCCCACGACAACGGATGATCCATTGTAAACGAACGCCACGCTGTGAAACGCGCGCGTCACGGCCACGTGTAATCTGTCTCTCGACCTCTCGATGTGGCCAACTCCTCCGTCACAAAGGTACTTCTTGATTGGATCCGTCGGGACAACCAACACGCGCGCGAACTCAAGCCCTTTCGCTAGCCCAAAGTTCAGCGCTTCCACGCCGTACGACTTCGCCCTTCGATTATAACGTAACACTTGCGGATCAAAGCGCCGGATGTATTCTGCCACGACGTCCTCGCCTACAAGGAACACTCCATCATGGCCGGTCACCCGCTCTTGCAAAGCCGTCATCGCGTCCATCCCCGGCCACATGGCATTCGCGAATTCACAAATCGACCGATGGCATCGGTACGTTTCGCTCATACGTTCGATGCAGCACAATCCCTCGCGTCTCCACTCCTCCACCAACTCGACGATCCCAACGCCATGATACTGGCTGTTCTTTGCCGACGGATTGGTCTCGTAGATGTGCTGCCTTGGATCGCCAACGAGGGTAACACGCACCCGAGATTCCAGCAACAACCTGATGACCCCAAGATCCCAGGCTGCCAGATCTTGAAACTCGTCCACGAAGACATCAGTGTAGACCTCGCTAAGACGATCGGTAACAGCCTTGGCCGACGCCTCCTCGCATTTAACGACGAACTTTGCGATTTTGTCCGAGTAGATAAGATCACCGCCTGCAAAATAGTGGCGCGCCGTATCGATCTCCTTGATGTAGCGTGCGGACCCCTCGTTAACAAACAGTATGGAGTCAATACGCGCCGCGGAGTACTTTGACCGTTGGTATGGCCGCGCGCACTCGCGCAGTAAGAAGCCGAACCACGACACGACGTCGACATGCGTCGGCACCCCGGAGTTTCGCTCCCCGAACCGCCTAACGATCTCCCGGATGTTGTTATTCGTGTACGTGATGATCGCAATCCGACGGTCGCGCGCCGCGATAGCTTCTTTGACGAGACGCGTCGTCTTCCCTGATCCCGCGCACGCTATTATGACTGTGTTCTCATTCAATGGCGTCTGCGATGTACTTGGGATGTTTCCATTCGTGATGCGCGTCAAGCATTTTCAGGGCGCAATCCGTCTTGTGTCGCTCCATATACTTTAAGAGGGCGTCGTCCGTCGGATAGTTCTTACCAAGTATTCCGTTCAGGACCTCACGAGAATTGGCCTTGAGCAGTTGCGGCTCCAGCGTCCGGCACTTCGCATCATCGTCGTAGCAAATCCTGATTGTCGGGTGTGCTCCGCCCAGGTACCGCGCGTACTTCTTCTTCAGCGCGGGCACGTTCCCATCATTGTCAGCCACTACGCGAACATGCCGCCGAACCAGGTCGGCAATTTCCAGAAACCGCTCAAACGCAAGGGAACCCACGGCGATGACGTCGACGCCGTCTTCTAGTGGTAGCCTGCCATGTTTGTCTTTGTACGCGCGCTGTACGATCAACTCGTCCGAGGGCCCCTCGACGAGGATGCTCCGCTCCGCGAGGATAAGCCGTAGCGTGTCGTACCCCGGCAGCTTCATGAAGTACGCCTTCGTTTCTGGGGTAAGCTCGGTCAGCGCCGTTGGCCCGCCGGTAAGTGAAAGCAACCGTAGATTGTCGATCCCTAACTTGTTCAGCACGAAGGGGCTGTGCGTGGTGACGATCACCTGGCGGCCGGCACAGTCGTTTCCGATGTCATCCATCAGCCGATTCAGATTGGAATGCGACAGATGGTTCTCCGGTTCCTCGATCAGCACCACGCGCGACTTCTCGTCACCAGCCACTGCGAGACGCATCTGCACGCGGCACTGCTCGCCCTTTCCCGCTAAATCGTATGGCAAGTCGTCCAAGTGGGCGGTTATCGCGCTGTCCCAGGACGACCGCGAGGAGATGTCCATCTGAACGGTTAGCTTCTTGTTCGTTACCGGCGTCGCCTTCGTCTCGAGGTGCTTATTGATGGCTGCGACGCCCGGTTCGCGCGTGAAGCCATGACGGAGCTTCTTGTAGGCGAGCGACAGCTCGCGTCGCTGCTCTTCGCTCAGCACATCACTCGCCACCTGCGCGAGGTACTTGTTTGGACCTCGGTACACGCGCGCCAGACTGGTGTCAATCATCTTTGCCTTGAAGGGCAAGCTTCTTGCACTGACACCGTTGCCGGTGAACGACCTCCAGGTGACTTTGTAGAACTCGATCGGCAAAACCGCGGGGTTCGAATCGTCGGCCGCATAGTCTTTCAGCTCTTCGGCGTGATCGTCGTCTACCTCGACCGCTAGGACCAAGCCCGGGCAATCTTCATTGTGCTTGTTGTTTTTGCCCTTAAGCTTGGCTACACGAGGATCACACGTGTCGTTCTCGAGGTATGCTTCGATGACGATCCCGGGCGGGCTCATATGCTCGCCCTTCCGCCGTTTCGTGAAAAACTCATCGACGGTCGGCGCATGGAAGAGGTAGGGGTCGATCGAGTACTGCATGATGCGTCCGTCGTACAGCCCCGTGAGCACCAGGCCGATGGCCTCGAGTACCGAGCTTTTCCCTGTCTCGTTGTCACCCACGATGACATTCAGCGACGACTTCAGTTTCAAATCAAAGTCGGTCAGGCGCTTGAACCCGTCGATGTAGACACGTTTGACATACATGGTAATCCGATCGCGTCATCCCAGCCTTGTTCCACAATATCATACGCACTCGCGCGCCTCATTCGCACGGCCACCCCCCGGAAACTCCTCCCACGTCCTCCCATTCAACCGCCGGCCCGTCTTCTTCTTGTTCGTCCCGCCCCACTGCTTGAAGAAAAACGCCACGCCCTTCGCCCGGCACTGACGCTGGATCTGCTCCACCCACTCCTGCCGCATCGGACGCGCACCCGGGCCCGACTCGCCCCCCACAATCACCCAGTGAATCCGCGAAAGCGGAAGCCGCCCGATCGGACCCAGCAGCGGCTCCGCCGATATGAACCGCACATGCGCCGGAACCCGCGCAAGCGTCCGCACCCGATGAACGTACAGACCGTTCTCCACGCTCGTCCCCAGCCACACGTTCCCGGGCCACGGAAGCTCGCCTGCATAATTCAGCGCCACCTCGGGCCGCTTCGTCAGCACCTGAAACTCGTGCTGCGACGCCGCCACCATCACCTCGAACACCCGCCGGATGAAATCCAGCGGCAGCCGCTCGTGAAACAGATCGCTCATCGAATTGACGAACACCCGCCGCGGCCGCTTCCAACGCAGCGGGACCTCCAGCATCTCCGCATGTGGCGTCAGCGCAAACGCATCGCGATACTGCGGCACCCCCATCGCCTGCAACCGAAGCGACATCCGCTCCGCATAGCAGTGCTTGCACCCCGGGCTGACCTTCGTGCAACCCGTCACCGGGTTCCACGTCGCCTCCGTCCACTCGATCGTCGATCCATTCGCCATGTGCGTATACTGACCAACGCCGACCTGACGTTCAAGAGGTCACGATCCGCCCATGCAGGAACGCCAAACGGCCCACCTCCCGCCAACCGGCGTCAACACCAAACCGACCGGCCTCGGATTCTCCTTGACCCCGCCGAAGGTACGGCGTATGTTAGGATAACACGTACCCAGCCGGATCGACTTGCAACCGTGGGGCGGTCACCCTCAATCCGGCCGATCGCGCCCGGCGCGGCGCAGCCTGCCGCCAACACCGCCGACGCCGGAGCCAGGGAATCTCTACGCATATCCCACCCAAAGGAAACCCCGCAACCCAACAAAAAAAAATAACGAAACGAACCCATCGATCCCGCCTGGCGCTACCAGGAACGCCGTTTGTGTTAAGAAAACGAACCCGATCGAACCCACCGCCGATCAGTCGGCTCCGCGCCCGGCGACCGGGCCGCCGAGGCCGATTGCCGAGGCGGCGGCGTGCGTCTTGGTGTGGGTGATGGAAAGCAGGACGCGGGTGATGCCGAGCTGCGCCGCGCGGCGGGCCGTCTCCCCGGTCAGCGTAACGATCGGCTGGCCCAGGGCGTCGGGGAGGATTTCCATGTCGGTCCACGCGATCTGTCCGCGCCAGCCGGTGCCGACCATTTTGAGGATTGCCTCCTTGGCGGCCCAGCGGCCCGCGATGAAGGGGATCGGGTTGGCGTGGCGGCGGGCCCGGTCGCGCTCGGCGGGCGTGAGGACGCGCTCGAGGAAACGGTCCCGATGGCGATCGAGAACGCGGGCCATACGCTCGCATTCGACGAGATCAATGCCGTGGCCGAGGATGGACATGGAGAGACAACGTAACCGGTGCGGCGTTCCCGGGCAAAACGGCAGCGCACGTCTCGACACGCCGGAAGAAAGGCACGCAGGCACGAAGGCACCGAGGCGCGAAGGGAGGGATCGAGGGATCGAGGGACCGAGAGAGTTACGAGTTACCCATTACGAAGTGGATCGCCGAGCGACCGAGGGATCCGTGCGAGAGGGGATTCTCGCACCAGGGTGCGCGGCGCGAGAAGGGCTCTCGCACCGGAAAACAACACCGTGCGGCGGGCCGCACGCTGCGCGGTGGACGATGGCCCGGCCAGGGACTATAGAGTGTCCGGATGACGCGGATGGGAACGAGAAGGGAACACGGAGGCAGCGCGGCGGCGCGGCTGCTTGCGGGGTTGAACGAGCCGCAGCGGGAGGCGGTGAGCCATCAGGACGGCCCGCTGCTGATCCTGGCCGGGCCCGGCAGCGGCAAGACGCGGGTGGTAACGCATCGGGCCGCGTATCTGGCGTCGACGGTGACCGACCCGCGGCACATCCTGGCGATCACGTTCACGAACAAGGCGGCGCGGGAGATGCAGGAGCGGATCGCGGCGCTGGAGGCGGCGGACGGGATGACCGTCAGCACGTTCCACGCGTTTTGCGCCCGGCTGCTTCGCCAATACGCGGACCGGGCCGGGATGTCGCGGAACTTCACGATCCTGGACCGCGAAGATCGGCGCAAGGCGATCAAGCAGGCGGTCGAGCGGAGCGACCTTTCGCCCACCAACTGGTCACCCGCGGCGGTGGAAGCGGTGATCAGCAACGCCAAGAACGAGATGCTCACGGCGGACGCGTTTGCGCTTTCGGCGCATGACTGGCGGCGCAACACGATCGCCCGCATCTACAAGGTGTACGAGAAGCTTCTGGCGGGGCTGGAGGGTCTGGACTTCGACGACCTGCTGATGCGGGTGGCGGCGCTGCTGGAAGAGGACGACGAGCTGCGTGAACGGCTGGAAGACCGCTTCCGTTACGTGCTGGTCGACGAGTATCAGGACACGAACGCGGCCCAGTACAAGATCGCCCGGCTGCTGACGCAGGAGCGGCAGAACCTCTGCGCGACGGGTGATCCGGACCAGTCGATCTACGGCTGGCGCGGTGCGGACATCAGCAACATCCTCCATTTCGAGCGCGACTATCCGCAGGCGAAGGTCGTGCGCCTGGAGCAGAATTACCGCTCGACGCAGAAGATCCTCGCGGCCGCCGATGCGCTGATCGCGGTGAACGTCCACCGCAAGGCGAAGACGCTTTGGACCTCGAACGACCCCGGCCCGGCGATCCGGGTGTTCGATTGTGAGGACGAGCGGGAGGAGGCGGCGATGATCGCCCGGGAGATCGGCTCCGCGGTGGCGGACGGCGCCGATCCGAACGGGATCGCGGTGTTCTACCGGGTCAACTCGCTGAGCCGGGTGCTGGAGGAGGCGCTGCTTCAGGACGGGGTGCGGTATCAGATCGCGCGGGGGGTGGAGTTCTACAACCGCAAGGAGATCAAGGACGTCCTGGCGTACCTGCGCGTGCTGGTCAACCCGTCGGACGAGATCTCGCTCCTGCGGATCATCAATACGCCGCCGCGGGGGATCGGGTCGACGACGGTGCAGCGGATCGTCGAGCGGGCCCGGGCGGGCAACGTGAGGGTCTTCGACGTCCTGACCGGTGGTGGTGATCTGTCCGATCTGGGTCGCTCCGCGGATCGCGCGCGGCAGTTTGGTCAGCTCTTGCGTGAGCTGGCTGCGCTGGTCGAGCGCGATGCGCCGACGGCGCTGGACAAGGTGATGGGCCGGTCGGGCCTGCGGGCCATGTACAGCGGTGAGGAGGACATGGACGATTCGCCGGCGCGGAACCTCGACGAGCTGCTGAACGCGGCCGTCGTGTTCCACGAATCGCACCCGGACGGGACGGTGGTGGACTGGCTGGAACACGCGGCGCTCATAAGCGACGTGGATGCGGTCAAGGACGAGAGCGGGCGGGTGACGTTGATGACGCTGCACGCCGCGAAGGGGCTGGAGTTCGACCGGGTCTACGTGGTGGGGTTGGAGGATGGGTTGCTTCCGTTCCGCCGACAGCACGACGAGTGTGACGAGGAGGAAGAGCGGCGTTTGCTCTTTGTGGGCATGACCCGGGCGAAGCGCCGTTTGACGATGTCGCATGCGCGTTTCCGCATGATCCGCGGGGTGGCGGAGCGTACGGTGCGGAGCCCGTTTCTCGACGAGTTGCCGGGGGATGAGCTAGAATGGTCCGGCCCGGCGCCGTCGCGGAACTCGAGGAAGCGAAGTCGAGGCGATGTGGATCGCGGGCGGCTGCCCGAGGATATCGCCCGCTGGGAGGTCGGGATTCTGGTGCGTCACCCGGTCTGCGGGCTGGGCCGGGTCATGGGCTTTTCGCGCGGCCCGCGGAGGACGCATGTCGATGTGTTGTTCAAGAGTGGGGAGCGGAAGAACTGGGTTCTGGAGTTTTCCGATCTGACGCGCGTCGAGTTTGATGAGGTGGGATAGTCTGTGTTTTCTGGCGCCTGTGGCACGGGTTTTCAACCCGTGATCGCACCGGTTGGAAACCCGTGCCACAGTCATTTGGGATGAGCTTTTGTGCGTTACGCGGTGATCATGGCGGGTGGGGCAGGCGTGCGGCTCTGGCCGCTGAGCCGCCGGCGCCGTCCGAAGCAGGTGCTGCGCCTGTTCGATCAGACCAGCCTGCTGCGGCAGTCGTACAACCGGGTTGCGACCCTGCACGACGCTGAACACATCTGCGTGATCACCACCGAGGATCACCGCCCCGCGGTCGAGGCCGAGCTGCCGGAGCTTCCCAAGCACAACCTCTTCACCGAACCGGTGGGGCGGGACAGTGCCAACGCGGTGGCGCTGGCCGCGGCGCTGCTGGTGAAGCGCGATCCGGACGCGGTGATCGGAACGTTCACCGCGGATCACATGATCTCGCCGACGGCGGCGTTCCGGGCCACGATTGAGAAGGCCTACGGGGTCGTGGACCGGCATCCGGATTCGCTGGTGACCATGGGCATCCGGCCGAGCCGCCCCGACACGAACTACGGGTACATCCGCCGCGGGGAGCGGATCGCCGAGGGCGTATTCCGGGTGGAGAAGTTCACCGAGAAGCCCAACGTCGGCAAGGCCATGAAGTACCTCGCGGCGGGTGAGTATTACTGGAACAGCGGGATGTTCGCCTGGCGGGCCTCGACGATCCTGGCGGAGCTGAAGAAACGGTTGCCGCAGAGCTTCGAGGGGGCGACGCGGGTCGCGGAGGCCTGGGATTCGGATGCGCGGTCGTCATTGCTGGCAGAGCTCTACCCGAAGCTCATGAAGATCAGCATCGACTTCGCGGTGATGGAGCAGGCCGAGGATGTGCTCGTGGTGGAGATGAACTGCCACTGGGTGGACATGGGGTCGTGGCCCGCGATCGAATCGCTGATCGGGGCGGATGCGGACGGCAACGTCTCCACGACCGGCGACGTGGTGCACCTGGGTTCGCGGGGCAACATCGTCGTGACCGAGGAGAAGCACTTGATTGCGACGATCGGCGTGGATGATCTCGTGATCGTTCATTCACCGGACGCGACGCTGATCTGCACAAAGCGTGACGCGGCGGCGATCCGCGAGCTGGTGGAGAACATCAACGGCCGCTACGGCGAGGACTACGTCTGAGGCGAATTCAGAATCATGAATGCAGGACTTGCAATTCGGGCTTGGTCCAACGGCGGCCCCGGCGCATCAGGCGTCACTTCCTTCTTCTGAATTCGTAATTCGTAATTCGTAATTCGTAATTCGTAATTCTCTTCCCATGTCTCGTTACCTCGGTATTGACTACGGCTCGAAGCGCATCGGCGTGGCGGTGGGCGAGTCGACATCGCGCATTGCTTCACCGGTGGCGACCGTGGAGGGGAAGCCGCGGCTTGCAGACCAACTCGAGGTGGTTCTGCGGTACGCGGAGGAGTATGGGGTGGACGCGTTCGTCGTCGGACTTCCGCTCAACATGGACGACAGCGAGGGCCCGCAGGCGAAGGTCACCCGCGCGTTCGGCGACGAGCTGGCGAAGCGCTCGGGGCAGCCGGTGCATTACTTCGACGAGCGGTTGTCGTCGGCGGCCGCCGACGAGTTGCTCGAACCGGCGCAGCTTTCGCGCAAGAAACGTCGGGTCCGCCAGGACCGCGTAGCGGCCCAGGTCATCCTACAGGCTTTCCTGGAGACTCTGTAGGCGTTCCGGCTGCGGTGCCGATGTCGCTCCGCGCGCTGGGTGGGCAGCGGCGAGTCAGCGCTTGCGATGCCACTCGGGCCTTGCGCTTCGCCATCCGCTACGGCGCCGGTTCGCAGGTGTAGCTGAACGAGAAGGAGGCCGATTCCGCGCCCGTCGGGTCCTGGATGAAAGCGATCAGGTTAACGGTCGTCGCGACGACTGCGCCGGTACAGGCCGGTGTCACCCCGGCGCAGGCGCGGCCGTCGCGTGCGGCGTTGATGCTCCACAGCGTCGGCGTACACGACGCGCCGGAGCAATTCGGCGGGATGACGCCGATGCGGCCCGGGAGCGGCAGCGTCCCGACGTAGGTGAGGCAAAGCGTGTACGGTTCGTTGTCGTCGGCGCGGAAGGGCCCGCCCGCCACCGAGACGCCGGTGACGCGGAAGGTCCGCGGCTGGACGGCGAGGGAGCGACCCGCCTTGAAGACGACCTCGCCGGTTGTGGGGTCGGTTCCCCAGACGCACAGCTCGACGGAACCGAAGGCGGCAGCGGCCACCAGTGCGGAGTCGGGCTGCGCGGCGGCGAACTGCGGAATGACGTCGATTTCCTGGCCCGAGACAGCCCAGTGCAGCTCGGTTCCGTCGGTGAGAAAGCTCGACGTGGGGTCGATGGTGAAGGTGGCGGTCTCGTTCAGGTAGATCTGGTATTGAAGGCCGCCGTCGCGGCCCGCAGTGTAGAGTCCGCCGGTGGCGGCGAGCGTCACGCCGTCGTCGTTGGGAAAGTCCGCGGCGGTACAAACGTCGGCGGCGTCCTCGGCCGCGGGCCAATCGGCAGCGTCGGGCCACTCGATGCCGTCATCGTCGAAGTGGATTGACTGAACGTCTTCGGGGAGATCGTCACCCGCGGCCAGGAAGGCGTTGAATATCCGGGCGAGGGCGTTCACGACGGCCTGGAGGCCCGCGCATTGCTCGGCGCCGGCGGCGTCCGACTGGATGCACGCGGTGACGTGCGTGCTGAGGGCGTAGACGAAGAGCGTCGCGCCGCTTTCCAGAACGGACAGGTCATTCTGTTCGGGGCAGGCGGCGCAGTCGGCACGCTGGAGGCTCAGGCGGCTGAGCGCGCGATCGCCCTCGATGAGCCGGTTGACGGCGACGTCGGCGTCAGCGGTTTGTCCGGCGGATGCGCCGGCCGGCGCGATGGTCACGTCGAAGGCGGACGGCCCGGAGGCCGTGAAGGTGTAGACGTCGCCATCGATTTCGAGCTCTGTGGGCAGGGCATCGCTGAGTTCGGCGGAGAACGGCGTGCCGTCCTCAGTCTGTCCCGTGAGGCCGGTGATTGTGGTGACGTTTCCGTCGGTGGTCTTGGTACCGAAGAAGACGGCGCCGAACTGCTGGCCCGGCTGGCTGAGGGTAGCGATGGTCTCGGAGTTCGGGTCGTCGTCGAAGACCACGTCGAGCGGGAGGGTGTCGTTGACGGCCGGGCCCGGGATGCAGCCGAGAGGCGGGGTCAGCGCCAGGGGCAGGACGGCCAGAGCGGTTCCCATAATGCGCGTGTGTGCATGGTGCATGGATCGATCCTCCGAGCATACGTGGCCCCGCCGCGCGGCAGAGGCGCACGCCGGTAAATCGGTGCATTGGCTGCGCAACTGGAAGGGTGAACGTGCGACGTGTTCACGCGCGAAGTTCCAGGACGTTGGTGGCGAAGATCGGTGGTTATGGGATGATTCGGTTTCGGCTCGCCGACTCGGCTTGGAGCGCAATGGACAAGAAACTGGCCAGATCAGCGTATGAGGAGCACGTCGCGGCGCTGCGTGCGATTCTGAACCGGCATGATCCGGTCGGGCTGATTGGGCTGGGATGCCCGGAGCATGAGTACGACCCGGAACGAGGCACGATCGCGCCGAAGCTGATGCGATGTCGGAGCTTCGACGAGGTGTTGGACGTAGTTTATGCCGAGTTCTGCGCCTGGTTCGGCGGCTCGGCGGGCCCGAAGAGCCGGTATGCAAAGCTCGCCGAGGATCTGTGGCAACTACGTAACCGGTACAACGAGCGGCTCGCTAGCGGCCCTTGAACTCCGGTTTGCGTTTGTCGAGGAAGGCCATCATGCCTTCCTTCTGGTCGTCGGTGGCGAAGAGGGCGTAGAAGAGCCTGCGCTCGTATTCGAGGCTTTCGCTGAGGCTCATCGCGTCGGCCTCCACGACCGGCTCACTGCCTCGCAGACCCGGTTCGCGGTGCGGGTGCGCCTTCGAGCAGGCCCTGAGCGCTGAGATCCTCGTCCACGTCGGCCCAGTGGATTCCGAATCCGCCTCCGCAGGGTTGCCAGTTCCGCCGTTGCTCGGGCGTGGCGTCCAGAACGCGCGGGTACCACGCGAGCGGAACGGTGATCGTCCGCCCATCGGCAAGATCGACGCTCATCGTGTCGTCATCGCAACGGACATCCGTAACCCGCTCGCCGGTTCGGACCGCTGACGTCATTCTGCCGTGAACCGGGCCAGACATCGGGGTTCAGGTGGATTCCTCGCCTTCCCGCCGGCGCATCTCGTCGACCGCTTCTTCGACCGTGATCGAGTCGAGCCACTGGCCGCGGTCACGGGTGTAATCGCCGCTGCCTTGTTCATACTGTTGGATAAAGCGAATGGCGCCGGCGGGCCCGAGTCTCTCAACCAGCGCGTCGAATCCCTCGCGGCGAATTTCGTCGTCAGTCATGTACCTACGAATCATCTTCGGCATGCTCCACAACCCACTGCGCGCGGTTCTCGACCCGCACCTTCGGCCCAGGCCGAAGCTCGCGGACCCGCCGGACGAAACGATCATCCGTGGTCAGCAGCACGTCGCACGCCGCCGCTTCGGCCGCAGCCAAGTGGAGCGCGTCGATACCACGCAGGCCTTGGCGCTGGTAGTTCGTCGCCCGTTCCACCGCCGCGTCGGCCAACGCGATCCGTTCATCCGCGTGCTTCAGCAGCGCGAGCACACGACCGCGGCGATCCTCGTCAGGGTTCCGAGTCGCCTCGAATTCAAGCACACGGCTCGACACCCATTGATGCTTGCCGTAACCGCACAGCTCAACGATCAGCCGGACGGCTTCGCTCTCGATCCGGATTCGCGCCTGCGACTGATCGTCGAGTGGCCGTTGCAGGCAACAGAGATCCAGATAGATCCGCATTACCCTGATTGTACGCTGGGAGTCGGCGCAGACAAAACCGACCGAGGGTTACTTGCCGCTGAACTCCGGTTTGCGCTTTTCGAGGAAGGCCTTCATGCCTTCTTTCTGGTCGTCGGTGGCGAAGAGGGCGTAGAAGAGCTTTCGCTCGAACTCGAGGCCTTCGTTGAGGCACATCTCGTCGGCCTTGAGGACGGCTTCCTTGGCGAACTTGAGGGCGATCGGGGGCATCGTCGCTAGCTGCTTCGCGAGGGCGAGGGCTTCGGCGAGGTACTGTTCCTTGGCGACGAGTTTGGTCACCAGGCCGGCTTCGTACGCCTCTTTCGCCGACATGAACCGGCCGGTGAGGATCAACTCCATGGCCCGGAACTTGCCGATTGCGCGGGTCAGCCGCTGGGTGCCGCCGGCCCCGGGCATGACGCCGATCTTGATCTCGGGCTGGCCGAACTGGGCCGACTCCGAGGCGACGATCATGTCGCAGTGCATGGCGAGCTCACAGCCGCCGCCGAGGGCGAAGCCGCTGACCGCGGCGATGACCGGCTTGCGGACGGCGGCGATTCGCTTCCAGCGGGCCAGGCTGTTGCGCTCGCTCATCTGCACGACGGAGGCATCGGCCATGTCGGCGATGTCGGCCCCGGCGGCGAAGGCCTTTTCGCTCCCCGCGACGACGATGACGCGGATGTTCGGGTCGTTGTCGAAGCCTTCGAGCGCTGCGATCAGTTGGTCCATCAACTCGATGGAGAGGGCGTTGAGCACCTCGGGCCGGTTGAGGGTTGCGATGCCGATGTGTCCGTCGGTTCGGGTTTGGATGAATTCGCTCATAGTGAGCGCTATCTTGCGGCAGGGTGGGCGGCACGGCAAGTCCGGTCCCGGGGTGGTGGAGGATTCGCAGGCGGACGACGCGTCTCGGGCGGGCGTGCAACTCGAGGTCCGCATATTCGCCGCGTAACTTCGAGTGCCTCAAGACCGCTCCGCCGCCTCCATTGTCTCCACTTCGTCCGCCTCGTAGCCGGATCGGAGGTCGGCGGCGACCTGGGCCTGGAGGTTGTCCCACTGATCGAGGGTCATGAGGACCTCGCGGGCCTGGGAGCCCTTGAAATCGCCGACGATGCCGGCGTCGGCCATCTGATCGATCAGGCGGGACGCGCGCGAATAGCCCACGGTGAGACGGCGCTGGAGCAGGCTGACGCTGCCGCGCTTGGATTCGAGGACGATGCGCACGGCGTCGTCGAAGAGCGGGTCGCGCATGTCGGGATCGTCCTCGGAGCCGGGGCCCTTGATTCGGATGAGCTCGGGATGGAACTCGGGCTCGGCGCGGGAGGCCAGGTCGTCGAGCACCGCATGCACCTCGCCGTCGTCGAGGTAGGTGCCCTGAGCGCGGGTCAGCTTGTGCTGGCCCGGGGGGAGAAAGAGCATGTCGCCTTGGCCCATCAGCACCTCGCCGCCGTTCTGGTCGAGCACGATGCGGGAGTCCATTCGGGAGGCGACGCGGAAGCAGATGCGACAGGGCATGTTGGACTTGATCAGGCCGGTGACGACCTTCACTTCGGGGCGCTGGGTGGCGACGATGATGTGGATGCCGACGGCGCGGGACTTCTGGGCCAGCCGGGCCAGATGATGCTCCACCTCGCGGGCCGACATCATCATCAGGTCGGCCAGCTCGTCGATGACGATGACGATGAAGGGCATGTGGACGGGGATTCGTGCCCGCTCGTCGGCGTTTTGGGGTTTGAGGCGGGCGTAGAGCCCGTCGGCCCCGAGGGCGTTGTAGCCGGCGATGTTCTTGACCCTTGCTTCGGCGAGCAGCTCGTAGCGTTCCTCCATTTTTGTGACCGCCCATTCGAGAATCTTCTCGCCGCGGGCCATGTCGGTCACGATGGGGCACATCAGGTGGGGCACCTGCTTGAACTGGCTCAGCTCGACCATCTTGGGATCGATCAGGATCATCTTGACGTGGTCGGGGCGCTTGGTCATGAGCAGGCTGAGAATGATCGTGTTGAGGCAGACGCTCTTCCCGGAGCCGGTGGTTCCGGCGATGAGGAGGTGGGGCATGCCGGCGAGGTCCGCGAGTAAGGGTGATCCGCCTGCGTCCTTTCCCAAGAAGAGTGGGAGGCGCATCTCGCTGGCTTTCTTGCCGGCCAGCATGAGCAGTTCGCGCAGCCGGACGCGCTCTTTTTGTGTGTTGGGCACCTCGATGCCGACGGTGTTCTTCCCCGAGATGGGGGCGACGACGCGGACGGCGTGCGCTTTCAGGGCCCGGGCGACGTCGTTGGTGAGGCTGGCGATTTGAGACACCTTGATCCCGGCGCCGAGCTTCAGCTCGAACATGGTGATGACCGGCCCGGTGTCGATCTCGACGACCTGGGCGTCGACGCGGAAGTCCTCGAGGGTCCGTTCCAGGATGCGGGCCTGCTCGCGGACAACGACCTCCTGCTGGGCGGAGAAGCCGTAAGTGGGTTCCTGTAGGAGGTTGGGCGAGGGTAAGCGCCACTCCTCGATCTGCCGGGGGTAGGGCTCGGCGCGGGCGACCTGCTGAGGCGTGAGGAACCGCACGATGGGCCCGACGGCCTTTGCGGGGAGGCTCTTTGGTTCGGCGGCCTTGGTTGTGGGTTCGGCTGCCGGCGCGGGTGTGGGTTGTGCGTTGGATCGGGCCTCGTGTTTCGTTGACGGGTCGCCGTCCGCCTCGTCGTCCACATCGAAGAGCGTCCGTTGCGCGTCCTCGGCTCGATGCTTGCCCTTGCCCGCGCGGGGGTGCGCCTCGGAATTCGGTGCCAGCAGCGCATCGCTCTCGGCGGTGGTGACGCCTTCGGCGACAGCGGCTGCGCGCAACGGCGGGAGCAGGCGCTTGATGGTCCCGGCCGCGGCCGCGACGCCACCGGCGGCGTGCGTTGCGCGTCCAATGGTGGACGGCAGCTTGAGCACCCATCCTTCGGTGGTGAAGAGGAGCCCGACGCAGAAGCTCGAGACCAGTACGATGACGGTTCCGAGCCGGTCGAACTGACCGTGCAGCAGATCGCCCAGCGCATAGCCGACGAGCCCGCCCTGTCCGGTCGGCAGCGGCGCGTGCGTCGGATCGGAGATCAAGTGGGTGGTGGCCGCGGTGCAGGCGACGAGCAGGGCCAGGCCGAAGGTGCGCTCGGCGACGTTGCCGAGCCGGCCGCGGACGAGGCGCAGGAACGACCACAACGCGGCGAACAGAAGCAGCGGATAGGCGCCTTGGCCGACAAGATGGTGAAGCTCATAGGCGAACCACGCGCCCACCAGCCCGCAGGCGTTCAGCGTCGGGCTGTTGTGCGGGTACTGGTTCGGGCTGGGCCAGTCGCCGGGGCTGAAGGTCAGCATGGCGGGCCACAGGAACAACGAGAAGGCCAGCGCCGTCAGCGGCAGGAGCAGAGAACGCGGCCGGGTTGTCTGGACTTCCTTCGCCATGAGGGGTGCCATTTACCGCCGCTGGACGGTATGCCCGCCCGTGGGTGACATGCCCGCCCGTGGGTGGCATGCCTGTCCGTGGGTGGCATGCCCGCCCCCAAGGCGGGCATGTTCACGCCGCCGCCTATCACCGCCGTCGCGGAGCCATGCGTTCTCCCAGCATTGGCAACGTCGTCAGCGCGCGGCGTATCCACCTGCCGCGCATCGACAGGTATCGGCATGGACTGCGCGACCCCTGGAGCGGAAGTGGGGCGGATCGCACGCCGGCCAGTGCCCCGGGTCGTCACTGACGAACCCCGGCAGCGATGCTCAAGAAAGCCACGGTTCACAGGTTGGGCCGCGCCTCGGTTTCGCTGCGCGTGGTCGAGCGGTTACGATCCAGCCTGATAGCGCTGTGGCAACCACGTTGGCTTGGGGCACGCGGCGCGCGGGATCGTGCGGGCATTGAGAACATGTCCGCCTTGGGGGCGGACATGCCACGCCATGGGTATGGCAACCGAGGTGGGGAACAGACCGTGAACGATGACAAGACGACGGTTGCGGAGCTGATCAAGCTGGTCGACGATTTCGTTGCAGAGCGCGACTGGCAGCCGTTTCATGATCCGAAGAACCTGTCGATGTCGCTGGCGATCGAGGCCGCGGAGCTGATGGAGCACTTCCAGTGGCTGCGCAGCGAGGAACTGGATTCGGTCAAGCGGGATGAAAAGGCCATGGCCGAAGTCCGCGACGAGGTGGCGGACATCGCGGCGTACCTGCTTTCCTTCGTCGATGAGATGGACATCGACCTGTCGTCCGCGCTGAAGGACAAGATGAATCGCAACGCCCTCAAGTATCCGGCCGAGAAGTACCGCGGCCGGTTCAAGTAGGCCCCGCGGGCGCGTGTCGCCGCGGCGCAATCATCGGCCGGATCGGTCCTCGGCCTCCTGGCGGAGGCGGGCGATGAGGAGGTACCAGCGGTCGGTGACGTTGCCGAACTCGTACTGGAGCACGTCGGCGAGCAGGACGTAGTCCTGGGCCTGGAGGGCCTGCTTGATCTGGACGAGCGTCTCTTTCGGCTGGGTGATCACGTCAAGCATGGGCTCGTCCTTGATCGTGACCTCGGTCAGGTCGAGGTCGAGCATCTGGATGGACTTGGCAACGGCATCGTGGATTTGCTGCCAGATTCTCAGGCAGTCGCCGAGCATTTCGATGGCTTCCGACGTTTTACCCTCGGTCAGCATTGCGACGACCTGCTCGCAGGCGGTCTCGGTTTCCTGGAGCGAGGCGGCCGCCTGGCCCATGGTCTCGGTGACGAGCTTCTCCTTCGTGCTGGTCAGTACGTCGACGCGAACGAAGGTATCGGCCGGCTTGTCGAGCACGTCGGCCATGGCGCTACCGGGCACGTCCTGGCCGTCGCAACGGATCCCGACGACGATCTGCGTCGGCGCGCAGAGGCTGGACTGCAGGTGCAACAGGGCCTCTTTGAGGTTGCCCTGCGAGAATCCCTCCTCCACGCGGCTGCCGTCGATGAAGACCTCCACGATCACCTCCGTGTGTCCAGTGTTCGTTGCTCAAGCCAAAACGAGCCGGTTCGGCCCGCCGCATCGCGATGGCGGGCGACGCCCGCCCTCCCCGGCTAGACTTTCGCTCCGACTCGGAAGGGCGGCGGGATCTTCCAGTCGCCCAGGATCGAGACCATGTCGGTGACGCCCAGCGGCCGCGGGAGCGCGTACAGCTCGCCGTAGCGCACGCCGATCGACCCGCCCTCGACGCCCGCCGTGCTGCGGATGTAGTGCTCGAGCCCGGCCATGCGCTCCTTGTCGAACTGCGATTCGTAGCAGCGAATCGCCTCGATCTTCTGCTCGATCGTGTCGGTGATGTCCACGACAAACTGGCAGTGCCAATGGGTGACCTCGGCCGCGATCCGCACCGGCCGGTAGACCAGGTGGTCGATCCGAAACGGCTCCGTTCCGGAGAAACGGTTGTTCCACTTGGTGAGCTGTGAATAGAAGCGCGAGGCCTCCGTGATCAGTTGGGCCTGATAATGGTCGGGAGAGGCGGAAGGCGTGCGCCCTGCCATGGTGACGACAATCTTGGGCCGGTACCGCCTCAGCGCCGCACCGAGGATGTAGCGCACGTCGGGCCCGTCCATGAGGACGCGGTTGGGCATGCCGAGGATCTCGTAGACTTGGGCGCCGAGGACCTTGGCGGCCGCCTCCATCTCCTTGACCCGTGTTTCGGGCGTGCCGCGCGGGGTCGGCTCGCCGTTCGTCATGTGGAGCATGCCGATGCGGTAGCCGAGCTTGACCATCTTGGCGATCGCCCCGCCCATCCCGATCTCGAGATCGTCGGGGTGGGGGGCGGTAAACACGACGTCGAGTTTTTCGTCTGGCATCAGAATACCGATCCCGTGTAGCGGCTGGCGGCCGCCCGCGACCCGCGTGGCCCGCGTGGCCCTGCCGGAGCGTAGTGGGCAGGTCCGGATTCGACAACCGGCGCCGCGAACTGGCGTGAGTGGAGCGGAAATGGTAAAAGTGGCGGGCCGACATTCGTTCCAGCGGGGAAACGGCAGATGGCCCCAGGCGAGATCCAGGACTCCGACCGCGCCGAGCTCGAGGCGTTCATCGCGGAGCACTGGTACGGGCCCGAGATCTCGACGCTGGGGAAGTGGCACACGCCGCACCTTGCCGACGGCTTCGTCGAGCGGCGCGACGGAAAGATCGCCGGGGCGCTGACGTACCGCGTCGACGGCGAAGGCATGCAGATCCTGACGATCAACAGTGCGATGGAAAGCCAGGGGATCGGTTCGTCGCTGATGCTGGACGCGGCGCAGAAGGCTCGCGAGCTGGGCTGCGGGCGGATCTGGCTGACCACGACGAACGACAACCTTCGGGCCGTCGGGTTCTACCAGCGGCTGGGGTTTCGGATGGTGGGGATTCAGCTCGGCGGCGTGGACGAGATGCGGCAGCGGAAGCCGCGCATCCCGGAATGCGGCGAGCGGGGGATACCCATCCGGGACGAGATTGTCATGGAACTCAAGCTCGAGCCCTATCTGGACGCTTAACTCACGCCGGACCAGCATGCCGGCCGTCGGGACCACCGTGCGCATCACCGCCGGGAATGAACGCCGGCGCTTCAGCGGCGATTGGTCGGGGCGGTTGATCGGGCCTATAGTGCATCGGTTGCAGGCGGGTGGAGGGGTTGATCCGCCCGGCCCCGCGCGGCGTCTTCACCGCGACGCGGGATGCGCACCGGGCTGCGGCCCGTTCGGATGACCCGATGGATGATCCGACTTCATTGGCCACCTCTCGCGAGCAGTGGCGACAGCAGCGCGCGGAGGCGATTGAGAAGCTGCTGCGCGAGTTCGCGCCGAGCGACGACGAGGACCTGCTGTTCCAGATGATCGTGAGCGTCTGCCGGCTGGCGGCGGACGAAACCGATCGGGGCGATCTGAAGATCCTCAACAGCGCGCTGAAGGAGCTGCGCTACGCGTTCAAGATCTTCCGCCCCTTTGCGGGCATCCGCAAGGTGAGCATGTTCGGGTCGGCCCGCACGCCGGAGGATCATCCACATTACCTGGAGGCCAAGAAGTTCGCCGAGCTGATCCAGACGCACGGATGGATGGTCATCACCGGAGCGGGCAACGGGATCATGCGGGCCGGGCACCATGGGGCGACGCGCGACGCGAGTTTCGGCGTGGCCATCAGCCTGCCCTTTGAGCAGAGCGCCAACACCATCATCGCCGACGACCCGAAGCTGGTGAACTTCCGTTACTTCTTCACCCGCAAGCTGATTTTCGTGAAGGAGGCGAACGCCATCGCCCTGTTCCCCGGCGGCCTCGGCACGCAGGACGAGGGGTTCGAGTCGCTGACCCTGGTGCAGACGCTCAAGGCGGAGCCGACGCCGATCGTGATGTGCGACGCCCCCGGCGGGCGATACTGGCAGCACTGGCGGGACTACGTCGAGGCGGAGCTTCTGGGCGGAGGGATGATCGACCCGTGCGATCTGGACCTGTTTTTCATCACCGACCGGGCCGAGGAGGCCGTGGCCGAAATTCTCCAGTTCTACCGGCGGTATCATTCCTCGCGCTACGTCAATGACAAGTTCGTGATCCGCCTGGAGAGTCCGCTTTCGGCGGAAGCGGTGACGGAACTCAACGACACGTTCGCCGATATCCTGATTGAGGGGCGGTTTGAACAGACAGCCGGTCCGCTGGAAGATGAGGACGGTGCCTTGCCCGGCCTGCACCGGCTGGTGTTTTCGTTCAATCGGCGCACGGCCGGCCGTATGAGGCGCCTGATCAACCGGATCAACGCGGAAGAGTAACTGAGAATTGAGAATGATGAACTCAGAATGACGAAGGGGCACGCCCCCCGCCTTCGACGGTCTCATTCTGAATTCTGCATTCTGTCTTCTGAATTGGCTGTCATGACGACCAACGAACAACCGCGAGTTGATGCTGCCTCCGTACCGTCCGACGATGTGGCCCTGGTCGATCAGTTGGTCGGGGCTTACGACCAGATCCGCCGTGACCTGACGCGCGTGATCGTCGGGCAGGAGTTGGTGGTCGAGCAGCTTCTGACGGCGATGTTCGGCGGCGGGCACTGTATCCTGGAAGGCGTTCCGGGCCTGGCCAAGACGCTCCTGATCAGCACGCTGGCCAAGCAGCTTTCGCTGAGCTTCTCGCGTATCCAGTTCACGCCCGACCTGATGCCGTCGGATATCACCGGGACGGAGGTGATCGAGGAGGATCGGGGGACCGGGACGCGGTCGCTGCGGTTCGTGAAGGGTCCGATCTTCGCCAACGTCGTGCTGGCCGACGAGATCAACCGGACGCCGCCGAAGACCCAGGCGGCCCTGCTCGAGGCCATGCAGGAGCATCAGGTCACCGCGGCCGGGTTCCCGCACAAGCTGCCGGCGCCTTTTTTCGTGCTGGCCACGCAGAACCCCATCGAGCAGGAGGGCACCTATCCGCTGCCGGAGGCGCAGCTCGACCGCTTCATGTTCAAGGTGCTGGTGGACTACCCGTCGGAGGAGGAGGAGTTCCAGATCATCAAGATGACGACCTCGCCGCAGGACGTCGAGGCCCAGCGCACGCTGCGGCCCAAGGACATCCTCGAGCTCCAGGACATCGTGCGCCGCGTCCCTTGCGCCGACCACGTGGTGCGCTACGCCATGCGGCTGGTGCGCTCCACCCGGGTGGACAAGGGCGAGGTGCCGAAGTTCGTGACCGACTACGTCTCCTGGGGCGCCGGGCCGCGGGCGTCGCAGCACCTGGTGCTGGCGGCGAAGGCCCGGGCCATTCTGCGCGGTCGCTATTTCGTCGCCAGCGAGGACATCAAGGCGGTGGCCCATCCCGTGCTGCGGCATCGGATCCTGATGAACTTCAACGCCGATGCCGACGGCGTGCGTAGCGACGACGTGATCGACAAGCTGCTGGGCTCGATCCAGGCCGGCCCGGAGGTCTCGATGGACCCGGCCATGGCGGGGAGGGTGTTCAAGTAGAAGGGCGGGCGGCGAGGAGCGGACATCGAACGCGGATGGCTGATCACTTGTGGTGCCGCCGGCTTCGTGGTATAATCCCGCGCGATCGATGAACGCACGTGGGCCTCGCCGTTTATGAACATCAACGACCCTAGTCTTGAGGAGCGGCTCCAGCTTGTCGAGGACATCTGGGACAGCATCACTGCCGAACAGGACGTTCTTTCGCTCACATCCAAACAGCGCGAAGAGCTGGACCGGAGACTCGAAGCCTACCGCATCGACCGCAACCGCGGCGCCTCAGCCGTCGAGAGCATGGAGCGAATTCGGAGTCGTCCCTGAACCTGCGATCCGAGGATGATTTCGGATCGTCACTTCAAGACTTGGCCGAGACGGTGGGCCCGATCCCCTCGATGACCACCTGGCGTAGCGCCTCCCGCCCGCCGAAGCGCTGGACCGCATCGAGGATTTCGATTCCCGCGAGGCGTCCGTCGGCGTCAATGTCAGCCGCGATCCCTTCGCCGAGGTGTTTCGTGGTCACCGTCGTTTCGCGAAAGACGATGGACAAGGCGTCCACCTCGGCATCGTACGTGATCCGCATCGTCGGGCTCCTTCAGAAGTAATAAGTATATACGGTGACGACGATGATTTCATCCGCTTCGTCCACGAAAACGGGCCGCACCTGCTTCGTCTCGAAAAAACGGCCGTTCCAAGTGGCCCCGAACGGGAAGTCCTTCCGAACCTCGAGGCGCCCTCGCTCCGCCGGCTGCCAAACCTGCGTGCGGATCGCTTCCTCGACCTCCGCCGCCGTGAACCCCCGCTGCGTGATGTATCCACGGGCATGGGCAGAAAGTCGGATCGTTTTCACTGGGCGGAGGTTGCGAATCTCCTCACGAACCTCCTCGATCCGCCGTTTCAGGTTCGGGAGCACTTGAGCGGCGACCCCGTCGTGCTCTCGGAGTAGACCAAGCAGCAGGTGCTCGGTGCCGACGGAATAGTGTTTCAGGTTGCGGGCCTCCTCCGTCGCGTATTCGATCACCTTCTTGCCCCGTCCTTTTTGCGGCAGCTTTCCCATGGTGACTGGCTTCGGCCCGCTGTTGAGGAGCTTCTCTACCTGGAGCGAGACACCGCGCACATCGACGTCGAAGTTCCTGAGCAGTGAGACACCCCGGCCGGAGCCTTCCTTCACCAGGCCCAGCAAGATATGCTCCGCACCAATGTATTCGTGGTTGAGGCGCTCGGCCTCTTGGTTGGCCAGCGCCATCACCTTCCGAGCACGCTGGTCAAACTCCTCGAACATACGAGATGGAGTCCTTTCAGCCGGAACGTACCGGGCGTTTGCAGGCCGAGCAAGTGGCTCCGTCTCTTGACAGGAGCACTTCGAGCGACTGATTCACCAGCGTTTGGCCGCTTCGCGGCTGGTGGGCTGCACCGTTATGAATCAGAACCTGCATACCGTCGCCCTTGACCATTGTCCGAGGTGACACCGTCTTCCGACGAAAGGGCGTGGCGCATGACGAAACTCGGCGGTTTGTAAAGATGTGACCACGGCCTCACTGCATCAGACCGGGCCACGCAACGGGCGATGCGGCGCATTCACAAAGGCAGGTTGAGACCACTTGCCGGGCCCTGAGGGGCCACTTTTGTGCAGGTTTGTGCCGATAACTTCGGTGTCGGGCGATAGAATCAGCGGGGCACGGGTTCGAGCGCCAGCTCAGGAGGTAGAGACGGCGGGCCCGGGCGGGTTCGGGTGGCGGAGATGGCGGGCCCCGGACGGTCGCGGGGGTCGTAGAAACAGGGCGGGCGGGCGAACATGAAGGATCAGGATTATCGCAAGTATCTGGACCCGGAGGTGCTGGCTCGCATCGGCGGGTTGGAGCTGCGGGCGAGGCTCATCGTGGAGGGGTTCTTCAGCGGCATGCACCGCAGCCCGAACCGCGGGGTGTCCATCGAGTTTGCCGACCACCGCGCCTATACCCAGGGGGACGACCTGCGACACATCGACTGGAAGGTCTACGGGCGGACGGACAAGTACTACGTCAAGGAGTACGAGCAGGAGACCAACCTCAACCTGATGCTGGTGGTCGACGCCAGCGACTCGATGAACTACCGCTCGGCCGAGACGCACATGACCAAGTTCGACTACGCCACGTCGCTGGCCGCGGCGCTGGCCTACCTGACCCTTCAGCAGCAGGACTCGGTCGGGCTGGCGGTGTTCGACGAGTCGGTGACGACGTTCATCCGCCCGTCGAACAGCGCTCATCATTGGCGTCTGATCGTCAAGGAACTAGCCACGAGGGCGGGGAAGGCAAAGACGTCGATGGAGAAGGTCCTGCAAGAGCTGACCGAACGTCTCGGCCGGCGGATGCTGCTCGTGCTCATCAGCGATCTGTTCGACGATCCGGACGGGGTCCTGCGCGGGTTCCGGTATCTGCGCTTCCGGCATCACGAGCTGATCGTGTGGAACCTCTGGGACCCGGCGGAACTCTCGTTCGGCTTCCACGGCCCGACGATGTTCGACGGCCTGGAGGGCACGGGGCGGCTGCTCGTCGAGCCGCGGTCGCTTCGGGAGGGATACCTCGAGGAGGTGGAACGGTTCCAGGAGCGGCTGCGTCACGGGTGTGCGCGGATGCACGTGGATCATGCGTTGTTCACGACGTCGACGCCGCTCGATGTCGCGTTGAGCAACTATCTTGCGACGCGGAGCACGCGGCTGCGGCAGCGTTCGGCGCGGGTGGTGGGTGGGGGGTAGGGGGCGCGATGTCACTTGTCGGGATTGCGGTTCCGTTCGTTCACCCGGCACTTGCGGGCGCGGCGGTTGCGGCCGGCATGATTCCGATCCTGGTTCACCTGATCAATCGCCGGCGTTATCGGCGTGTGCCGTGGGCGGCGATGGTCTTTCTGTTGGCGGCGAATCGGCGCACGGCGAAGCGGGTGTGGTTCGAGCAGGTTCTGCTGATGGCCGTCCGGATCGCGCTGGTCGTGCTCCTGGGGTGGGCGCTGGCTCGGCCGTACTTGCCGGCGAACGCTCTGGTGCCGATCCGCTCGTCGCGCGTTCATCGCATCCTGGTCCTTGACGATTCGCTGTCGATGAACGCGGCCGTTTCGGAAGGCCCGACGCGGTTCGACATCACCAAGGCCTACGCGGACCAACTGCTCAGTTCATTCCCGCAGGGCGACCCGATCAGCCTCGTGACGATGGCGGCCCCGGCCGAAGCGCCCGTCGGGCACGCGGCGTATGATCGCCGGTTCGTTCGCGAGCGACTGGCCGGCCTCGGGCCGACCCAGCGCGCGGGTGACCCCGTGGGGGCACTGGAGAAGTGCCGCGGCGTCGTTCAGGATTCGGAGACGCCGGAGGGCAACCGGGCGGTGTACCTGCTCTCGGATTTCGCGGCCGTCGACTGGAACGAGGGCGAGGACGGCGCCGACGCACCGGCGCTGGCCGCGTTGCGCCGGCTCGCCGAGGAGCTCGGGCGGTCGACGAACGGTTTGAACCTCATCCGCGTGACGACGTGCACGTCTGACGCAGGCGCCGACGGGCCGGGGGGCGGGTCGGGCCCGGGCGCAGTAGCGTCGTGTCCGATCGGAAACGTGGCCTTGACGCGACTTGTCGTTGAGACGCCGCTGACGGCGGCGCACCTGCCGGTGCGGGTATCGCTCGACGTTGCGAACACGGGCTCGGTCGTGGCGCGCAACGTTGCGGTTCAGGTCCGCCGCGACGGTCAGATCGTGCGGGAGGAGCCCCTGCCGCGGCTGTCCCCCGGACAGTCGCGAACGATCACCCTGAGCACGCGGTTCTCGCAGCCCGGAACCCACGTGCTCGAGGCCCGCCTTGTCGGACGGCCCCGCGACGCCTTACTCGCGGACGATGCCCGATACCTGTCCGTGGACGTGCGCGGATCGGTTCCGGTGCTGTTGGTCGATGGCCAGCCGGGGACGACGCTGCTGACCGGTCAGGCCGGGTTTCTCGCAACCGCATTAGCGCCTTCGGGCGTCGCGCCCGGGCACCGCCCCGCATCCTCTGCGGCGGCGACTCCTGTAGTGCCGACCACCGTGACCTCGTCAGAGCTTTCGAGCCAGCCGCTGTCGCAGTATGACGTGATCGCGCTGTGCAACGTCGGACGGCTGACCGAGGCGGATTGGCGCCGGCTCGCGGACTTCGTGCGCGACGGCGGCGGGCTCATGATCTTTGCGGGGGACCTTGTGGATCCGGCGAGCTACAACCGGGAGGTCGATGCCGACGGCGCCGGTCTATTGGCGGGGACGATCGAGCGGTCGGTCGCGGCGGTCGGCCCGGGCTCATCGCCGGAATCGCCGGGCGTCGGGCTGGACCCCGAGAGCATGTTCCATCCGATCGTCGGTGAGTTCGCCGACTATCCGACGAGCAGCCTGTTCCTCGCCCGGGTGCTGCGATACGTCCCGATTCGGGTCAACGCGAGCCGGGCCGAGGTCGTGGCCCGGTTCACCAATGGGGATCCCGCACTGGTGGTTTCCTCGTTCGGCAGGGGCCGAGTCCTTCTATGTGCGACGACGGCCAACATGGATTGGAACAACCTCCCCGCGAAGGGCGACTACGTCTCGCTCATGTTCAACGCCGTCGCCTTTCTCGCCAAGCAGCACGGCGGTCATCGCAACGTGGTCGTCGGACAGACGATCCGGGAACCGCTGTCGGCCGTGGAAAGCTCGATGGAGCTGAGCGTGGTCGGACCCTCGGGCCGGGTGGCAGAGCCAACGCTGGAGCCGGAGGGCGGCGGGCTGAGCATGCGGTTCGGGCCGGTCGCGGATCCGGGCGTGGTGACCTTTACCGTGGGGCTGGATCGCCGGTTGTACGCCGCGAACGTCGACCCTGGGGAGAGCGCGATTTTGCCGACCGCCGAGGACGAGCTCTGTCAACGGTTGTCGGCGCCCTGTACGGAGGTCACGGCATCGGGTTGGGACGCGGCGGCAACGGAGGCCGGCGGGCTGGCGCGTCGCAGCGCGCGGTACAACGAGCTGGCGTCGCTGTTGACCTACGCCGTTTTGGTGCTGCTCCTGGCGGAAGCGTGGCTGGCGATGCGCGTCGGTGCGCCGGCCCGCCGCGCCCGCCGCAGCCGGGGAACGGCCACCGGCCGGATTCACGCCCTTTCCTTCAGACGAGCGGAGCGCAACGAGCGTGATCGAATGGCTGTTTGATCTGGAGCGCATCCGCTTCGGCGAGGATGCCCCGCTGCTGTTGCGGTGGGCCAATCCGATCGAGGCGTGGATGCTGTTCTGCGTGGCGCTGGCGGCCGGGGCGTGGATCGTGGTGGTGTACCACCGCGAGGCGACGGGGGTCGGGCGGCGGGTGGGCCTGGCATCGCTGCGCTGTGCCGTCGTCGCGCTCGTCGTGGCGATCTTGTGCCAACCGGTGTTGGTGCTCCAGCGCAACCGGGTGGAACCGTCGTATGTCGTTCTGGCGGTGGACACTTCGCAGAGCATGAGCTGGAGCGACGTCTATGAAGATCCCGAACTGGCGCAGTCGGTTCTGTCCGGCGCGGGACTGGCGAGCGCGGCCGACCTGGATGGGATGTCCCGGCTGGAACTGGTCCGTAGGGCCCTGCTAGGCGCCGACGCGGCGCCGCTCCGTAGCGTGCTCGCGCGAAACGGACTGCAAGTGATTGCCTTTGACGCCGCAACCGAGGTTCGCGGCCTGTACCGCTCGACGGACACCGCGACCCTGGCCGACATGGCGGCGGCGCTGCAAGCACTGACGGCCGACGGGAGCACGACCGACGTGGCGCGGGCGATCGGAGAATCCATAGAGAAGAGCCAGGGTCGGCGACTGGCGGCGGTGATTCTGGCGACCGACGGGCAATCGACGCAGCCCACGAGCCTCAAGGACGCGCTCGACCTCGCCGGGGGTCGCCAGATCCCGGTTTTCCCGATCCGATTCGGATCCCCACGCCGGCCCCGTGACGTCGAGCTCACCCTCGTGAGGGCGCCTGACACGGTCTTTGTCAATGACGTTCTTGTGGTGCAGGCTACGGTCGATGCGAGCGGCTTGAGCGAGCCGACCGAGGTCGAGGTGCGGCTGGTGGACGAAGGACACGGCGCGACCGTGGCCACGGAGGCGGCAACTCTGACCCCCGCCGACTCCGATGCCGGACCGGCGGGAGCGCAGACCATCCTGTTGCGCTTCAGGCCGGCGCAAACCGGGAGGCTGCGTCTGCGCGTCGAGGTGCCGCCCCTGGCGAATGAGTGGATCACTGAGAACAACGCCGAGTCGATCGAGGTGGGTGTGATCGACGACCGCATTCGCGTGCTCTACGTGGACGGGTACCCGCGCTATGAATACCGCTACCTGAAGAACGCCCTGCTGCGCGAGCCCACGGTCGATCTCAGCGTGCTGCTCCTCCAGGCCGACGACCGTTTCGTCCAGGAGGGAACGGTTCCGATTCGCCGGTGTCCGGATTCCTTGGAAGAGCTCAGCCGCTTCGATGTCGTGTTGTTCGGTGACGTCGACCCGGGGGGCGTCTGGCTGGGCGACGCGCAGATGGAGATGCTGACGAAGTTCGTCGGTGAGCAGGGCGGCGGATTCGGGCTGATCGCCGGTGAGCAGGCGGCGCCTCAGCGCTTTGCCGACACGGTCCTGGAAAAGCTCATCCCCGTCGAACTCGATCCGACGTACATCGGACGCTACGAGGGCAACCTCCAAACCGGTTTTGCGTTGCGACTCACGCGTGACGGGCGGCAAAGCCGGGTCTTCCAGCTCGCGGCGGATCCGCAGGAGAGTGCGCAGTTGGTGTCCGCCCTGCCGGAGATGTACTGGCTCGCTCGCACGCTCGGCGCCAAGCCCGGCGCAACCGTGCTTGCCGAGCACGCGACGCAACAGACGCTGGCCGGTCTCTACGGGTCACGCCCGGCGCTGTTGCCGGTCATCGTGACGGGACGCTACGGCGCGGGCAAGCTCTTCTTTCAGGCCACCGACGATACCTGGCGATGGCGCCGCGGCAACGGCGAGTTCTTCCACGATGCGTACTGGGTGCAGGTCGTTCGCGAACTGATGCCGGACGCCCACGCCGGCCGCGATCGGCGGCTATCGATTCGTACCGATCAGCGGATCTATGATTTCGCGGCCCCGGTTCACACCACCGTCGAGTTCTTCGATCCGGAACTGCTGACCGAGCAGGGCGACACGGTCCGCGTGGCGCCGGCGGCGAGCGACGGATTGGCGATCGCGGACCTCGAGCCGTTCGAGGCGCACCGGCTCGGGCCCGACGCCAACCGCTTCGAGGGCACTTTCGTTCCGCCGCAGCCCGGCCGATACGTGTTGACCTTACCGGACGTTCGCAACCGTTCCGGCGGCGTCGGCTCGACCGCCGAACCGGTCACCTCGGCCTGGATCCGGGTCCGCCGCCCGGCGCCGGAGATGCGCCGGATCGAGGCGGATCACGCCGCGCTGGAACGGATCGCGTCGGCCACCGGCGGCCATGTAGTCGATCTGGATGAACTGGAGGCGGAATTTGCGCGCATTCGCGATCGGAGCGTGCAGATTCCCGATGACGTTACCGAACCGCTGTGGGACTCGAAGCTGGCCTTCATCCTGTTTATCTTCCTAATATGTACTGAGTGGGGTTTGCGCAAGGCGAGCGGGCTGCTTTAGCGGACCGCTGCCGGCGGGCGCTTGGCCGGTCACCGATGGGATCAAGAGACGGCCTTGCCGCCGTCCGTCAACGACGCCTTCGTACGCAACCGTGGCGAATACCCGAAACGCGGGTTGTCAGGCTCCGAGGATATCGTGGAACAACGCGCTGTCATCGAACGGCTCGCGCTGCTTCGGCGACGGATTCGCATCCGCCTGGCCGTGTACGGGGGCTGCGCCGTGCTCGCGGGCGGGTTCGCGGCGTTCTTGACCTGCGTGACGCTGGATTGGCTTCTGTGGCTGCCGTGGGGGCTGCGGATCGCCGGGGCCGTTCTGTTTCTTGCGGGCTTCGTGTGGTCGCTCTGGCGCTGGGTGATCAAGCCGCTGACCGTCGAGCTGGGGCTCGGGGAGATCGCGGGGCAGATCGAACAGCGGTTCACGCTCCTTCAGGATCGCCTCACCAGCACCGTGGACTTCCTCCAACATCCCGGCGCCGGCTCCGCCGGGTTGATGAAGCACGTCGTCGAAAACACCGAACGCATGGTGGAGGGACTTCCGCTCGAGGCGGCGCTGTCGCTCAGGCCGCTCGCGCGGCAGGGCGTGTGGTGCGTCGTCAGTGCCGTTGTGTTCGCGATCGTGCTCGCCGCCGCGCCGCGGTGGGCCCGGACCGGGGCCGTGCGGTACCTCGATCCGTTGGGCAAAGTGCAATGGCCACATGACGTGACCATCGTGCCGCTGACCGGCGATGTGCTCGTGCCCGTCGGTGAATCGGCGACGATTCGCATGTCGGTCGCCCGCGGGCACTCGCCCACGCTGCGCGGCGTCGTGCATCTCCGCGAACCGGGCAGCGCCACGACGGTGCAGGCCATGCAGCGGGAGGCCGACGACGGCTATTCGTTGCGCGTCGACTCCGTGACGCGGGACCTGCAATACTGGTTCGAAGCCGGCGACGATTCGACGCGCGACCGCTCGAGCTGGATCCGCGTCGTGCGGCGCCCGGAGGTGCTCGAGGCGGTTGCGGCCGTGGAGCCGCCTCCCTACGCGGTGGACACGACGATCCGCGTGCACGATCTCGCGGACGGTCCGGTGAACGCGCCCGTGGGCGGGCACGTGCAGGTCAAGCTGAGAACGAGCAAGCCGATACCGGGCGGCACGGGCCGAGTGCAACAGGGTCTGCGCCTGACGTCCGGGGAACGGCTGCCGCTCATTTCCGTCGACGATCCGGCCACACCGAACGCCGCAGCGACCGCGGATGCGTTTCAAGCCCGTTTCGAAGTCCACGGCGATGTCGCCTTTACCCCCGAGCTCCGTGACGCCGACGGCTTCGAAAACCGGAGTCCCGATCAGTATTTCATTCGGGCCGTTCCCGACGCCGCTCCCACGGTAGCGGTACTGGAACCGGCGGCCTTGACGGAGGTCACGCCGACCGGTTCGGTTTCCCTCCGCGTGCGCGTCAGCGATGATTTCGGAGTGTCCACGTTGGTCCTGGCGGCTGAGCGTGTCGCGGGTGAGCCGCTCGGGGCCGGATTCCCAGTGGACCTCACCGACCGGTTGGAGCGTTCGGTGGGGCCCGCGGGCGTCGACGCGACCGCTGCATACCGCTGGGGCCTGGGCTCGCTCACTCTGACGCCGGGCGACATGCTGAGCTACACGCTCGCGGCTTCGGACAATTTCTCCAACGCGGACGGGCGGCCGCACATCGGGCGGTCCGCACCGATGAGGCTCCTGGTCATCAGCGAAGTCGAGTTCGCGGTGCGTATTCGCAGCGAGTTCGCGCTTCTGGAGAAGCAGATTCGCCAGGCCGTCCTGGATCAGAATGACCTGCTGGATCAGACCCTGAGGATCGCCTCCGCCGCGGAGAACCCGCAGGCTTTGGATAACGTTCAGCGCGCCGGCGCCGAGCAGATCGCCACCGGGCAGATCCGAGTTGCCGGCGGTGTACGCGGCATCGCCGGACGGCTGTTCGCCCTCGCCGAGCAGATTCACCGGAACCACGGCGGCATGAATGACACGTCACGGCAGGCCGAGCAGCTCGGCGAAGGGCTCGAAGGAACCGCCAGCGGGCCGATGCGGCGGTCCGTCAATCAGCTCAACGCCGCACCGGCGGCGCGTGAACCGGCGGATCAGCACGCGGCGCTGGCGGTGGCCGTCGAGGCACAGCGTGAGGCGGCGGCGGAGCTGGAGGCGCTCGTCGACGACCTGGGTCAGTGGGGTGATTTTCAGGGGCTCACGACGCGGGCGCAGGACCTGCTTCAGCGGCAGGAGTCGGTGCGGACCCGGACCGGCGATCTCGGCCGGGAGATGTTGGGCAGGGCGATCGAGACGCTCAGCGACGACGAGCTTCAGCGGCTCAAGCGTGCCCGGCGCGAGCAGGAGCAGATCGCCGACGACGTCGATCGCTTTCTTGCCCGCCTGCGCGAGCTGCGCAGCGCCCCGGACTCGAAGGACCGGGCCGGCGACGAAGCCATGGAGTCGGCCTTACGGGCGGCGCGAGCGCACGAACTGCCGCAGCGCGCGCGCCGGGCGGCGGCGGCGATCGAGGAGAACCGCACGGCCGCGGCGGCGCTCGATCAGAAGGCGGCCGCGGATGCGATCCGCCGGATGATCGCGGCCTTGCAGGAGCGGGACACGCGGCAGCTCGAGGAGCTCCGCAAACGGATCGTGGACGCGAGGCAACAGCTCAGCGAGATCATCGAGGAGCAGGCGTCGCTGCGCGACGCGACCCGCGAAGCCGGGATGCTGGGCGAGGACGAACGGCAACTGGCGGCGCTGGGCGACGGCCAGCGGCGGCTGCGCCGCAACACGGAGCAGATGGGGCGAGAGTGGGCCGGCGAATCGCGGCTCCTGCCGGCGTCCGCGGCTCTGCGCCAGGCCGCCCAGCCGATGGCGGACGCCGAGACGCAGCTTCGCGAAAAGAAGGCGGCATCCGCCGTGGCGGCGCAAGACGACGCGCTCGCGCTACTGGAGGACGCCCTGGACGTGCTCGACGAACTCGCCGAACAGACGGCTGAGGAGGCCCTCCGCCGCACCCTGGCCCAGATTCACGACGAACTCGAGGCGATGCGTAACGCCCAGGTGACGGTCAACGACGGCATCACGCGGCTCAAGGCCGCCATCGAGGCGGCGGGCCGCGTTCAGCGCGTGCATGCCCGGGAGGCGACGAGGTTGTCGCGCGAGCAGGGGGAGATCCGCGGGAGCATCGACGGGTTGGTGCTGGAGCTGGAGAAGGTCGTGGTGTACCGCTGGGCGATGGAGCGTGTCGCCAGATGGATGGATGCCACGAAGCAGTCACTATACGACCGGAAGGTGGACAGCGGTACGCTGGCGACGGCCGAGCGAATCGTCGCGGAGCTGGAGAAGCTGATCGGCGCCATCGTGAAGACGGTGGAGATGCCGATGGACCGTGAGTTCGAGGAGTCCGCCGCGGGAGACGGTGGGGCGGCGGCGGCCAGCGCGTCGAAGCCGGTCCCCACCATCGCGGAACTGCTGGTGCTCAAGGCCATGCAGGAGGACATCAACGCGCGGGCGGAGCGGTTGGATCAGTCGTTCAGCGTCGAGCGGGCGACCGAGCAGCAGCTCCGCGGGCTCAAGGCGCTCGGCGAGGACCAGCGCGAGGTTCGCCGCCTGGCGGAACTGGTCACGAACCGGGCGCGGCATCCGTAGGTAGTACCGGTTATGAACGCTGACACGCTGCAACCCCGAAAAACTGAAACACGGGAACGCGCCGTTGCGGCACCGGCACACTGCGGTGCCGCCCTCGTCCGCGCGGTCGGCATCATCGGCTGGGTCGCGACGGTCGCGCCGCTGTGGGCACAGGAACCGGAATCGAAACCACAGGCCGAGGCCCAAGCGGACGAGCTGGGCGAGCGCCTGATTCGCCAGGCGGCGTCGGGCGGCGACGAAGACCCGATGGAGGCGATGCTGGCGCTCATGGACGAGGCGGCGACGCGGCTCGAGATCGACTTCGACGCGGGCCCCGCGACGCAGGCGGTTCAGGACCAGGTTGTCGAGCAGTTGGACAAGGCGATCCGGACTGCCGCAGCCCACCGCCGAGCGGCCCGGTCGCGTTCATCGCCATTCACCGGCGAGAAACGCACGCGAAAGAAGGGGGGACAGGAGAAGGGAAGTCAGCCCGCGGAGGCGCGGGGCACGGCTGATGAGCCGTCGGGGGATGCTGCCGCCGCCTCCTCGGCGTCGGCCGCGGCGACAGACCGCGAGGCCAAGGGTGCGTTGCATGAGGTTCGCCGGACTTGGGGTCTTCTGCCGCAACGCGAACGCGAGGAGATCATGCAGGGGAGCCGGGAGAGCTTCCTGGAACGGTACCGGGACTGGATTCAGCGGTATTACCAGGCGCTTCAGGAAGCACCGCAATGAACCAGCGCAGCGGAATGAGCATGCGGACGTTGACCCTCACGATTCGGCTCGTCGCGGGCCTGCCGACGTGGCTCGGCGCCAGCCTGGCCGCCGTGCAGCACGCCGATGTGACTCGGGCCGCGCAGTCCGTACCGGACCGGGCGCCGCCCGCCCCCGCAGAGATCAACGAACCGTGGCGCGCGGGCGTCGGCCGCGGGCTGTCGTGGCTGGCCCAGCAGCAGGCGGATGACGGCTCTTACGGCGGCCACTCGCATTACGGGCCGCACGTCGGCATCACCGGTCTGGCGGGTCTGGCGTTCATGGCGGACGGCAACATGCCGGGACGCGGACCATACGGCGAGGTAGTGGCGCGCGCCCTGGGCTTCGTGCTGGCCCACGGTTCGGAAAGCGGACTCCTGGCGGCGGAGACCTCGCACGGCCCGATGTACGGGCATGGTTTCGCGACCCTCTTTCTGGCCGAGGTGTACGGGATGGACCGGCGGAGCGACACGCGTGAGGCGCTTCGCCGGGCGGTTCGCCTGATCGTCGACACGCAGAACGACGAGGGCGGCTGGCGTTACCAGCCGGTGCGTCACGACGCCGACATCTCGGTCACGGTGTGTCAGGTTATGGCACTCCGCGCGGCGCGCAATGCGGGCGTCTACGTGGACAAGACGGTCGTGGACAACGCGATCGAGTACATCAAGGCCAGCCAGAACCCCGACGGCGGATTTCGCTACATGCTCGACTCCGGTGGGTCGGCCTTCGCCCGGTCCGCGGCGGGCGTCGCCGCGCTTCAGTACGCGGGGATCTACGGCGGTGAGGAGGTCGACCGGGGCCTGCGCTACATCCAGCGGTTCACCCCTCCACGAGAGGAAACCGTGGGACACTACTTCTACGGCCATTACTACGCGGCCCAGGCCATGTACCTTGCCGGGGACGTGGAATGGTCGGCCTGGTGGCCCGCGGTCCGGGACGAGTTGATCCAGAAGCAGGCCGCCGACGGCTTCTGGCGCGGCCAGGCCGGGCAGGAGTACGGCACCGCCATGGCCCTGATCATTCTGCAAATGCCGAACCGCCTCCTGCCGATCTTCCAGAAGTGACTTTGCAGGTTGGCTCATGCAACGTGGATTGAAGACAGCTTTGAGAACGTGTGTGAAAGGCCGGGTGTCGAAACCGAGCCACGAGCGTCAGCGCGCGGTTTCCCGCCGTGCCGCCAAGACCGCTTCCTTACGGCCGCGGCTCCGAAAGGACCTTCCCACACACGCACTGAAACGGTCGGGCACACTCGCGGTCGTTTGGGCCGCCCTGCTCGCGGCGGCCGGTCCCGCGCCGGCGCAACGTCCGCCGGGCCCGGCTGAGCCGGATACTCACCAGACGCCCGGCCGTATAAGCGGCGTCGAGGTGATTCTGAAGACGGTGGAGCCGGGCGTCCTGCGCGGGCGGCTGCTCGCCCTGACGACCGTGGACGGGGCGACGCTGCTGGCCGACAGCGACGCTCCGGCGCCTCGCCGAATCCCCAGATCGGATCTGGTCCGCCTCATCTTCGTCGGGGTGTCGGCCGAGGCCAAACCTACAGCCGACATGGGCAACGCCGAATCGATGGCCCTGCAAGGGGACGACGTACGGCTGTCGCTGGCCCGCGGCGACCTGCTCGTCGGGCGCATCGTGGGCGGCCGGGCGGAGGCGCTGCTTCTGAAAACCGAGGCGTTCGGACCGGTGCCGGTCCCCCTGGAGGCCATTTCGGGGGTCGATACGTCCCGCGCGGCGCTTCCCACCTTTGCCGATACGGTCGCGTGGCTCGACCGATCGTCGGGCGCGGAGGGCGGCGCGGCGCGCGCAGGCGACGATCGCGTTCTATTGACGAACGCCGACGTGGTGCGCGGGTTCATCACGCGTATCGATCCGGACGGTATGACGATTGACAACGGCGAGGGCGACGTTCGGCTCCCACATCGGCTGGTCGTGGCGGTCAGGTTCGCCTCGCTGGGCGCACCCGAGGAGAACGGTCCGCGAGCGGTGGTGAGCTGTCCGGGGAGCGGACGGCTGACCCTGACCGAGCTGGAGTGGGCCGGGTGGAGCGTGAAAGGGCGGTGGCTCGGTCACGCCACGGTGGAGATGGACGCGCGGAACATCGCGAGGGTGGACTTCGAAGACGGGCGTTGGGAGTGGCTGTCGCAGCAGGACCCGGCGTCGGCGGAGCAGGTCCCGATGCTCTCGGTGGCCTGGGAGCCGCGGATCGACCGGAACGTTCTGGGTGGCCCGATCTCCGTGGCCGGCGAGCGGTTCGAACGAGGCATCGGCGTACATGCCCGATCCCGATTGGTGTTCAACCTCGACGGGCAGTATGCCCGCTTCGTCACGCTGTTCGGCCTGGACGACAACAGCGGACCGCTGGCGGACGTCGACGTCGCGATCCGCGTCGACGGCCATCCCCGCTATCAGGAGACGGGCGTTCGGCGTGGACGCCTGTTCGGGCCGGTGCGGCTGGACATCGGCGGGGCCCATCTGCTCGAACTGCTGGTTGACTTCGGTGAGAACGGCGACCTTCAGGACCGTTTCAACTGGGTGGAGCCGGCGCTGGTTCGATGACTTCTGGCGCGCGCCGCGCAGGGCCCGCTCCGCGCTTGCCGATCGCATCCCAGAGCATCGCGGTGAGCAGCTTCCCGTCGTAGGGCTTGGTCAGGTGCAGGTCCCCGCCGACGCACTGCGACAGGCGTCCGAGGTGGTCGCGCAGCAACCCCGTCTCCGCCCCGGTCAGGAACACCACGGGGATGTCCCGGCAGGTCCGGTCGCGGCGGATGAACTCGCACACACCGAAGCCGTCCGTGGCGGGCATGTTCACGTCGAGCACCGCAGCATCCGTGTGCCGGGCCTTGAGCAAACTGATCGCCGAGTCACCGTCGGCCGCGGTCACCACTTCGAAGCCGGCTTGACTGAGACGGGTGAACAGGGCGTGGCGGGTCGCGGCGTCATCCTCGGCCACCAGAACGACGGGGTGCTCTTTCCTGGGCATCATCGGGTTTCTCCTGGGCGACGGGCGTTTGGTGTGGGCCGCACGGTCCAGCTCGTCGGGCGGCGAACCGCGCGCCGATGCCGGTGCGACGTCGGGCTCCTTGGAGCCGTCGATCGTGGGCTCAACCGGTGTCACTGCCACTGGTTCGCCGTGCGTCGCGTGAGCACTCGCCGGATTCATTTCGTTTCCCCCGCGATGCGGTCCAGCAGCCGTACCAGCAGGTGCGGGTCGTACGGCTTGGAGATGAAGTAGTCTCCGCCGGCCTTGGTGACCATCTGGCCCAAAGCGCAGTTGGTGCCGGCCTGGCCAACGCCGGTCAGGAATATCACGGCCAGAGCCGGGGCATCGACCGCGCGGCGGACACGCTCACAGACCTCGTAGCCGTCGGCGCCGGGCAGGTTGATGTCCAGGATCATCGCATCGGGCGGTTGGCGGCTGCAAAGTGCCAGCGCCTCCTCGCCGGTGGACGCGGTGGTCACGGCGAACCCCTCCGGCGTCAGGCGCTGATGGAGCCCCTGGCGGATGTCCGGGTCGTCATCGACGACGAGAACGTGCATCGGTTTGTGACCCATGGTCAGGTCCTCCGGGGAGACGTCGCCGACGGGCCCGCGCTGCAATGCCGCGCCCGTCGTCACGTCTTCCAGACCAATACCCCCGACCCGTGCAAACCGTACGATTGTTTCGAGCGCCGGGCCAACCCGGGCTTGCCGGGGCGAGTCCGCGCGTGGAGCGATAACTTCGGCCGCCCGGGGCGACGGGCGCGGACATGGCGCGCCGCGTGGCAACGGCTCGTGGCGGCTAGCGTGCGGGGACCGGTTCCGTGGGTTTGGCTTGGGCGGTGCAGACCTGGTCGCGGCCGTTCTTCTTGGCGCGGTACAGCGCCTCGTCCGCGCTGTGGACCGCGGACTCCCAATGTTCAGTCGGGCCGGCGGCCACTCCCACACTGACCGTGACGCGGCCTTTCTCGGAGCCCGGATGGGTCAGGCTGCGGTCCCATACGGCCTCGCGGATCCGGTTCCCCAGGGCCGTGCCTCCCACAAGGTCCGTCTCCGGGGCGAGGACGATGAACTCCTCACCGCCGTATCGAGCGACCAGGTCGAAGCAACGGCAGGTACAGCCGATCTCGCGGGCCACTCGAACGAGGCATTCATCGCCCTTCTGATGCCCGAACGTGTCGTTGTACTGTTTGAAACGGTCGACGTCGATCATCAGAACGCAATAGGGGTGGTTGTGCCGGAGGGAGCGCTGGTGCTCGAGGGCGACTGACTCGGCCCAGGCGGCCCGCGTCAGGACCTGGGTGAGGAAGTCGATCCGGCTCGATTGGGCGAGTTGGATGTTGGCCTCCACAAGCTGGCGGGACAGGTGCTCGATCCGCTCGTTGCGTTCGGCCACCTCGCGTTCAGCGGTGCGCCGGCGCGATTGGGCCTGCGCCAGTTCGATCGCGCGCCCGGCGGACTCGGGGTTGAGATCGGCCTTGACCAGATAGGCGTCCGCACCGGCACGTATCAGGTCGACGGCGACGTATTCGTTACCCTGGCCGGTGAGGACGACGACCGGGCGGATGTCACCCCGCTGGCGGAGCGTGCTCAACAGGTCGCTGCCGATCTCACCCCCGAGACGGTAGTCGAGAAACACGACATCGATGTCGGGCCGTTCCAACTGCCCGAGCGCCTGGCTGGCATCGATGCAATGAACGAATTCAACCTCGTACTTGGGGAGTCGTCCGAGGCACCGGTGCAAGGCCTCGGCATCACACGGCTCGTCGTCGATTGCAAGAACCGTAAGTTTGTCTTTACGCATTTCGACCGCGTCCGACATAGCAGCGGAATACTGAGGGTCCCCCGACCGTCCTCTATAACTATCGGTTCGTTCCGATAGAGGCTTGGCGAAAGCAGCGCAGCAGGCTCGGCAGTGTAGCAGCACTGGGGCGCCGCCCACTAAAGTGCGGCAGGATCGCCCGTAAGTGCACGACACAGCGCTTTGGTTTGACGGGTCACTGGTCATCCCGGGGAATGATTCCGGACCTTGCGGTCCGACGGCGACGGGCCGGTGGCGGCCCGGGGCGTATCGTAGGTTATCGTCAGGGTCTGTGCCTGTAGTATGACAACCGAGGGGGCGGAAGTTATGCGTAAGCCCACGATTCTGGTCGCTGACGACGATCGTCACGTCCGCGCGGCAATACGCCGCCGGCTCGTGGCGATGGGCTATGGCGTGATGGAGTGCGGTGACGGCCTGGGTGTGCTGCGGAGCTGCGCCGACGGCCAGGTGGACGCGGTGATTCTCGATCACGGCATGCCCAACGGCGACGGGCGGTCGGTCGCGCGGATCATCCGCAACGAATCGGATGTGCCCATCATCTTCGTATCCGGTTTCGGCCGGTCGGAGTTTCGCGCCATCGTTCATGAGCTGCCCGACGTGTACTACCTGGGCAAGCCGTTCGACGAGTGCAGACTGGCTTCGCTGTTGGATTCCGTTCTCGGCGGCGCCCGGGGCGTTTCGGCTGCGAGCTAGAGCCGCAGAGGGGATTGGCTGGAGGGGAAAGCGACCTTGCCGAAGATACTTGTCGTCGACGACGATCACGCCTTGACCCGTGCGCTCTCCGTGAGGTTGAGCGCTTCGGGGTTCGAGGTGGTGACGGCGCATTCAGCACAGGAGGCGTCTCACGTCGCGGTGCGCGAACGTCCGGACCTGATCCTGCTCGACGTGGATCTGCCGCATTTCTCCGGTCTCGAGCTTCACGAATGCCTCCGGTTCGCCGGGCGGCTGCGCGACGTCCCCGTGATCTACCTCAGCGGCAACGACAGCCTGACCAACCGTGCCGTTGCGTTTCAACAGGGGGCCCGGGCGTTCCTTCCCAAGCCCTATGACTCGCAGCAGCTCTTGCGGACCATTCGGGACGTTCTCACGCGGCGGACGCGCGCCGCGGAACCGTGCGGTGATTCGGTCCAGGAGGAGGGGGAACATGTCCACGCCCATCGTGCTTGTGGTTGACGATGACGCCGACGCCCGCCGGGCGTTGTCGGCCCGCATCGCCGGCGCCGGATTCCAGGTGGCCATGGCCCGCAGCGGCCGCGGCGCATTGTCCGTCCTCGACGAGCTTCGCCCGGCGGCGGTCGTGCTGGACGCCAACATGCCCGACATGAGCGGCCCCGAGGTCTGCCGCCAGATCAAGGAGCGGGATTGGGATCGGCCGGTCGCCGTGGTGTTCGTGTCGGGCGCCTCGGCGCCGTCACCGGGCTACGTGCGTGACTGTGCGGAGGTCGCGGGTGGCGACTATTTCTTCTGCAAACCCGTGGATCACGTGCGGTTGCTGGAAGTTCTGGCCGACGCCGTGCAGGACCGACCGAGCCTGGTCGCCGGCGCGGACTGACCGCGTGGCGGGGCCGCTCTACCGCCCGGTGTGGCGAATGTCGCGGCGGAGCGTCAGCAGCTCCTTGAAGGCCCGGGCGATCACCCGGAGGTTGGCCCCGGTCTGCTCCCCGGCCATTCTGGGATAATGCCGCACCCCGACCTGACCCGTGGTGTAGCCGAGTCCCCGGGCCCGAGCCAGGATCTCTGCGTCGATCAGCGCGCCCATCGACTTCATTTCGATCTGATCGAACAGCTTGCGCGGATAGATCTTGAACGCGCAATCGATATCGCGGACCCAGAGGCCGAGGAAGACCTTTATTAGAAGCGTCCAGCAGGCCCCGTTGAACTTGCGGATCAGCGAGTCGCTGCGCTTGATCCGGTAGCCGCTGACGATATCGAACTGCGCCATGAGCGGCAGCAGCTTGTGGATGTCCTCGAAGTCGAACTGGCCGTCACCGTCGGTGTAGAAGACCCAGGACCGGGTTGCCTCGCGGAAGCCGCGTTGCAGGGCGCCGCCGTAGCCGAGGTTGGGGCGGTTGTGGACGGCCCGGACCCGCGGGTCTTCCGCGGCGAGCCGATCGGCGATCTCGCCGGTGCGGTCCTTGCTGCCGTCATCGACGATGATGACCTCGAAGTCGTCGCTGATCCTCTCGAAGGTTGTCAGCGCGGCGCGCGTCGTGTTCTCGACGTTCGCCTCCTCGTTGTAGCAGGGGAAGAAGACGCTTACGGACAGGGGCGAGATGGGAGGTTTGTCAGGGCCCGTCGTCACGCGCTGCGGATTCTACGCGACCACTCACCGCCCAGAAAGCGGTTCCACCTTCGACCCGGCGCGAACCGCGCAACCGCCCCGCGTGCGTCGCCGAGGCTCACCAGCACGGGCCCGGGCAGCGCGAGTAGGTGGCGTAATCCCGGTTCTTGTAGCCGTCCACCGTCGACCCGATGTCGATGAAGTCGATCCACTGATTCGGGACACAGCCCGCGAGGTCCGTCGCGTAGACCGGCGGCGCCGTCGGAATGTGTTTGTAGGCCTGGACCATCGAATTGATGTCCTGATAGTTGACCAGCCCGTCGAACGGGCCCTCGTGGCCCGCGCCGCCCGGACTGCCCGTGTCGCCCCAGCGGGGGGTGGTGACCGCGACAGCGGTCGAGAGGGCCGGGCCGATCGCGTTGCCACAGTCGGCGTGAACCACATAAAGCTGGCTGGGGACGATTTCCAACCCCGTGATATACACCGGCCCGTCCCATTCCGCCGGCGTCAGCAGCGCACCGGAGTCGCGTGACTCTACCGTGTCCGCCAGGTAGTACGCGCCGCCCGGTACGTCGAGGTACACCGGTGTGCCGAGCTCGCAGACCGGCGTTACGCGGATGCGCATCGGGTAGGCCCCACCGGGCGGTTGGGGCGTGATCGACAGGTATCGCCCTCCGGCGGCTACGGCCACCGGCGGCTCGCAGACGCAGCCGTCGGGCTCAGCGCAGGGGCCGAGGCACGGCGGCCCCGCGGGCACGCATCCGAGATCTGCATCGCACACCTCGGGTCCGTTGCAGGCCAGGCCGTCGCTTGGGCAGGCCGAGTCGTCGGGCACGAACGTGCAGCGCCCCTCGGCATTGCAGACATTCTGAGTACAGTCCATGCCGTCGTCGCACTGTCCGTCTTCGACGCACTCGGTGGGGAGGTACAGTTGGGCGTAGCGCCCGATGGCCGCGGCTTCGCCGGTCGTGCCGCCCTGGGCGTTCCAACTGGGCATCGGCGCCCCGGGCTGGCCGAACCGGATTTTGTGCAGCAGTTCCCACGGGTTCTCCACCGCCACCGTGCCGACGTACTGCGGCTCGTTGTAGGTCCCGAAGTTGATGCCCGTCCCATCGGCGCCGTGGCACGCGACGCACGCCGGGCTCCCGCCCGAGTTGTACTCCACAAGGCCGAAGTCCGGGTCGCCCAGGAAGTCGCCGCTGCCGGGGTCCACGTACGTATCGTCGTTGATGACGCCGGACAGTACGAACGCCACCAGGTCGTTGATCCGCACGTCGGACAGCGCACTGCCGTAGTCGTGGCCGTTGAGAACCCCCGGACCACCACCGTTGCTGAGTGGTTCGCGCAGCAGTGCGAACAGTTCCGCACTGCTCAGCGTGGTGCCCAGGATGCCGGGAAACCCGGTCCGATGGGGCCCGCTCGCGTACTGGCCGCTGACGCCCTGATAATCCCAGCCGTGACACTCCTTGCAGCGCCACGTCGCGGCGCCTGTGGCGGGGTTGCTGAACGGATCGGGGCGGTAGGTCCATAGCGGGTGGTCGGTCGTCGGCGCAGGCGCCGCCTCCTCGTCCCACCAGTTGTCGTAGAGCCGGCCGCCGAGGTACCGGTCGCCGGGGCTCTCGCATTCGTCGGGGACGCCGTTGCTGTTTCCGTCGGTACTGTCGCCGCAGACGATGTCGGCCGCGTCGTCGATCCCGTTCCCGTTGCAGTCCACGGAGATTTCGTCCGGGTCGCAGGAGAGGTTGAGCAACCCCTCGCCCGTAGCGCCTTCGAAGCCGCCGACCCGAATCAGGTAGGTGTCACACGCCGACACCGGGAACGTGACGATCGACGCCGATCCGCAAGCGTCGTCGTTGCAGGCGGTTGCCGACTCGCCCGACGGGCACGTGCAACCGTCGTAGACCGCGAGCTTCGTGTCGAAGGCGCTGTTGCATAGCGCCGCAGTGGCCAGACCCGTGCACGGGGCCTCGTAGCAGTACCAAAGGTCGGCGCCGACCTGCGGGTCGCCGCCGGCGCTGCAAAGCGCCGGCTCGGCCGGCCCGTCGGTGTTCGCCCCGCCGCTGTCGAAGGCGAAGAGCCCGTCGCCCACGAACAGGGCATCCTCGCAGGCATCGTTGGCCCCGGGCTCGATCTGACAGAGCGCGTCGCATCCGTCGCCCGGGTCGAAGTTGCCGTCGTCGCAGGTTTCTGCGCCCTCGACGACGCCGTTGCCGCAAACATCCGCGTTGGGCACGATCTTGTAGATTTGGCCGCCGCGGCTGACGATGTAGAGTTCGCCGTCGGTACCTTCCCCGAACGAGGCGATGCTGGTGATCGGCCCTGCCGGCGGCGTGAGCTGCCCGGTGCGGTCCATCAGCTCGCCGACGGTGCCGTTCTCATAGCGGAACGAGCGGATCGCCCCACTGCACAGATCGGCGAAAAAATAGGTGCCCCGAACGTTCGGCATCGCGCAGCCGCGGTACACGTAGCCGCCGATAATCGCGCAGTCGTCCCCGCCGTTCGCATACACGTAGGTCGGGAGGGTCAGGGCCGGGCTGTTGCACGTGCATCCCGACTGTCCGGTGCATGCGAACCCCTCCATGCACCGCCAACCGTAGTTCTCGCCGCCGGTGCTCTCCGCCGGCTGAACCGAAACCTCCTCCCACGCCGCCTGCCCCACGTCGGCGATGTACAGTTCGCCCGTGAGGCGGTCGAAGCTGAAGCGCCAGGGATTGCGCAGGCCCAGGCCCCAGATCTCGTCAAGCGGCAGCGTCGTCTCCAGGTACGGGTTGTCCGGCGGGATGTAGGCCGGCGGGTTGTCGACATCGAGGCGGAGCATCTTGCCGAGCAGCGTGCCCGTGTCCTGGGCCCGGTTACCGGGATCATAAGCGCCGCCACCGTCACCCATTCCCACGTAGAGGTAACCGTCCGGGCCGAATTGCAGTTGCCCGCCGTTGTGGGTGGCGAACGGCTGCGCGATGGTCTTGAGGATCACCTGGGATCCGGCGTCCGCGACGTTGGGGTCCGCCGATACCGTGTATCGCGCCAGCACCGTGCTCCCGCCGAGGTCGGTGTAGTTGACGAAGAAGTGTCCGTTGGACTCGTAATCCGGATGGAACGCGACGCTGAGCAGGCCCCGCTCGCCGCCGGAGAGCACCTGCGAACTGATGTTCAGAAACGTCGTGGGCAGCACGACGCCGCCGGAAAGGACCTTGATCCGCCCGGCCTGCTCCACGACGAACAGGCGATCCGCCAGAGCCCCGGAGCCCGGCGCGCCGGTCACGTAGACCGGACTGACCAGCCCCGTGGCCGCCAGTTCCGCGGCGGGCTGATACACCTCGCACTCGTCGGGGACGGCGTTCCCGTTGCAGTCCTGGCTGCTTCCGGTGGCGATGTCGAGGCTGTCCGCGACATCGTTGTTGTTGCAGTCTTCGGCGTTGGTGATGGGCCCGATGGTCGCGGCGTCGACCCATTCGGGGCTGCCGGGCTTGAAGAGCCCGATGCGGACGCTGGTGGGTTGCGGCGGGGCGTCGGCCTCGAAACGGAAGTTGTACAGCGTCCCCCAGCGAAGGGCGTTGGCAAGCGGGTCCTGGGCATACGTGCTCGTCGACCAGGTCACGCCGACCGACGACCGCGTCGAGGTCCAATCCGTGCCGTCGTACGGCTCGCCGCTGTGATACGGGACATCGTGGAACCCGATGGCGCTTACCAGGGCGTCTTCCTCGATCGGCACGCGAAACGACCCCGCCGATCGATCGGACGTCAGGTTTTGCAGCGCGTACTCATACGCCCACAGCCCGCCTCCGAGGTCGGTCGCCTTGGCAGCGAGGATGAACAGGCCTTCGTCCGGGACCTGGACGTTGGTCTCCACTACGCCGGTCTCGTTGTCCTGCCACGCACGGATCCCGGGATCCCGCCGCCTCGTCGTGCCCGTCACCTGCGCGGTCACCGCATCCCCGGTGCCCTGCACGGAAGCGGGGCGGTACGACGCGTTGTTGTTCTGGTTCCCGGCCGCCGCATCGTCCGCCGTGACGTACTGTCCTTCCACGAAGTACTGTGCCTGCGGATGGACGGCCTGGTCCAGATCGGACACGAGAACCTGAAGCCGCCGACCGATGACGGCCGGGTATGCGGGAGACGACGGCGGATACGGGAAGTACCCGGTAAACGCATTGACCTGCGACCGCGGCCCGAGGTTGGACTGTGCGCCGTTCAGCGAAGCCGAGTACGGGTCGCTGCAATGCACCCCCAGCGCTGTGCCGTCGGTGGCCTGGCAGTCCGAGTAGCACAGCGACCCGCTCACCGCGTAGAAGCCGTGTTTCAGCCAGCTCATGCCGATTTGCTCGAACCGCCCGTCCTCCAGCCGGAACATGTTCTGCCCGATGACCGGGTGCTCGTTCGTGTTCGAGTGCCACGCCAGCGGTGCGTCGCCGACGTTGCACGACACCGTGCCCACTGAAAAACCCACGATGCCTGACGAGACACCGTACTTGCGAATCTCGTCCAGGGTCCCGACGATGACGTCCGGGCCGATCAACATCGCCGCTCCGCCCGGCACGTCGCCAAGCGGCAACACCGCTTCCGCGGGCCCCCGTGCCTCGCCGCGGCCGAGCCGCACGCTGACGGACACCCGGCCGATCACCGTCCCGGTGGCGCCGGGCAGGCCATGCCCGCGGGCCAAGGTGTCGCTGACGATCAGTTCGCCGGCCGCCCGCAGCCGCCCGGCCCAAAGGCCGCCGTCGACCGCGTCCATCGGGTCGAAGTGGATATGGCCGTCGGTCACCAGGAAGAACGGCGTCGAGAGGTCTGCATCGCTCGCCGAGTGCACCGCCAGGCGGGCCGGCCCGTCGCGCGAATCGAGCACGAGGACGGGGTTCGAGAGGACCGAGCGAAAACCTCCAGCGTGCAGGAGAATCGCGCCGCGCGACCGGATGACGGCTCGCCGAACGGCGCCTCCGCCATCGGCGGGCGACATGTCGAGGGAAGATGTTCCGCCGACGGCGCTGGTCAGGCTCGTGGCCGTCGCGAAGTCGTCGACTTCGGGCCGGATCAACACTTCCCAACCGAGTGCGGCGAGCACGGCGGGGTCGAATTCATAGCTGATGGTCCCGGCGACCACGTCGAACCGGCCCGCGGAGCCGGCGCGTTTGTCGTCCAAGTGGCGGCCCGTCCGTTCGACGGGCGGTGATGCCGACGCCTGTGCGGCTAGCGCCGCGGCCGTGATCGCCAGCCAACCCATCGACCAACGTCGCAAGGTGATGTCCCCCAAGATGTCGTACTCCCCGAGCGCCTCGGCCGGTATGCGATTTGCGAACGGCAGGCCGCGCTGCTTTGCGGGCGGGGCCGGCTGTGTCTGCCCTCCTCATTCGCATGCGGCTGCGCCACCGGACGAGCGCACGCTACAGGCTACCCGAAGCAGGGCCCGGTTTCAACCGGCAGGCGCAGGCCCGGCCACGTCTGCCGCGCGCCGCTGCGCTTGCGGCGCCAACGCGCGCACTCGACCTCCGCCGCCTCGATGCCGCCCTTGCCGAGTGTCACGGTCGTGTCACTGACGTGACTCGAAGACCCGCAAATGCGTAAAAAATCCCGCAGAATACGTAAGAGATTCGCCTGAGCGCCTGCTACCGCCCCACCGCGTAAACCCCTGCCGGGCGATCACGGGCCGGCCCGCGTCGCCACGGACGGACCGGCACACCGGGCCTTGGACGGTGCGGCGGGGCCCCTCACCGGCCTGCCGGAAGGGTCCAAAACAAGGGCCGAGCGTGGCGATTCGACCCACGTTTCCAGCGCGGAATCGAGGTTTCTTGCACCATTACCGGAATATTTTCTTCCGGGACGATAATGTGGGCAAAAGATGTCGCATTTCGCCACATCAACGTGGAAAAAGCTGTTGACGGGATATAGGGCTTCCTGGTAATATCGGCCTTATTGAAGCGGGGTTCGGCCGCACGCCGCACCGCTTCGCGGCTCGGTGCCGGCCTGATTCGCCGCTGTAACGGCTTGTCGCGGCAACGGCATGGCGAGCCGGGCCGGAATGGTACTGAAGCAGACACGGAGGGCTGCTCGGGCTTGATGGAGGGGAAAACGGTTTCCGCCATTCAGTCATCAGCGTCGAACGGATCGGGCCGTAGTCACTTGCGTACGGCAATGGAGCGGGATGTGCATACTCGGCGGTTTGTCTTTTCGGTATCGCACCTCTTCGCCCCGGCCTCGGATAACGCGTGTCGCGTGGATTCTGACATTCGGTTCACTGCGAGGAATTCCGCCCTGTCGGGGCGGACTTGACCATAATCACGTTTCGCGGAGGAAGGCAAAAGCTGTATGCTCAGCGTTGGAGGACTAGGTGTGTCGCAAGGCGTTGGCTCGGGGCCGGGATAGCTGCCGCCAGTCTGCGGCTCGGCGTCGGCCGTTTCGGGAGGTGAAGAATTGGTTGGCAGCAAACGTAAACGTAATTGCTCTTATCTGAGTAGGGGACAAGGGAACGCTTTCCAAATGGAGGAACGGAAGATGAAAGAACGCATTGGATCTTGTAAGTGGCGCGTCCTGGCGGGCGCACTCGCCGTTGGCGTCTTCGCGGTAAGCGTCAGCGTCGATGCGGCCGATCGGAACGCGGCACGTGACAAAGGGCAGGTCGCCGCCCGGGCCAATCACCTGGTCAGCGGCCCGAATCTACAGGTCGACCGCGGGACGACCGACGGCGGCGTCGCCGCCGGCGGGATTATGGAGCTGAGGTGGTTGTCGCCCTCTGAGTTGGCCGGCGCCGTGACGACCACGTACCCGGCCGGGACGACCGGCACGGGAACCACGGCCCTGACCATGCTCGGTGTGCCGGTCGGCGGCCAGGGGCTGTTCGTCGGTATGTTCATCCGCGATTTCGGCGGCCTCGAAGACGGGCTGGTCCAGGCCGCCCAGGGCACGCTGAACTCCGGTGCATTGGTAGCCGGCCTTTCCGTATGGCGCCCTTCCTGCCCGGGCGACGATGACGCGCTGTGCGCGAGCCTCGTCGGCAGCGGCAGCGGCGCGGGCTGCAACGTCGCGCCCATCGTGGACGACACCTGTGCCCCGGCGTACCAGGACAAGACCCGCGCTGACTACAGCGCCGGTGACGTGGACTTCGGGTGGGGCATTACCGGTTGCAGCATCGCGGGCGGGGATGACATCGGCTGTTTTGTGAACATCGTCGATGACGCGCCGCACAGCGATCCCGGTGGTGGCGGACTGTACATCGGAACCCTGGTGCTCCGCGCCGCGGATACCCTTGAGGGCGGACCGCACTCGGTTGCCCTGATTGATCCCGACGGGCAGACCGGCGCCGTGCACGGCAACGGTACCCCGATGGTGGTCAAGACCGTCGATGCGACCCTGACGATTCCGGTCGCAAGCTGCTGCTACGGGAACGATCTGTGCGAAGAGGGCGTGACCGAGCTCGACTGCGACGGTCGCCCCGCTTCCTCGTGGCGCGATGATGAGCCGCTGTGCCCCGTTAACGGTGGGCGTGATTGTGCCCAGTGCGATCAGCCGAACTCGATCGATTCCGACTGTGCGGACGCGATTGGAGCACCGGTCAACGTCGCGGACAACCAGTGCACGACGAACTTCTGCAACGCGGATCTGCTTTGCGTGAACGACCCGATCGCGGGGTGGGATTCGGCTACGGAGTGCTGCAATCCTTCGAACGGGGCCATTGCGACGACGGCCGACGCGAATCCGTGCAGCGACGACGCGTGCTCGTTTGATGCTGTAGACGACGGCCTGGGAACCCCGACGCATAATCCATCGGCACCGGGTTCGCCGTGCGCCGATTCGAGCGGCTGCACGTTCGCCTGCTCGGGCAGCGGTTGCACCAACGACTGCACCGCCGCGGATTGCGGCGGCGGGACGCAGGCCGGTGCGTGTGACGGCGCCGGTGGCTGCACCGGTACCGACATCAACAGCATCTCATGCGGGACGGACCAGGAGTGCCGTGACCTGATCGACAACCCGAGCATCGTGTGCGAGGGCGGGACCTGCTCCTGCACCGAGTTCCCGGGCATCGTCATCACGCCGAGTGAAGACCCGGACCTGAAGGACAACTGCTTCCTGGAAGGCGAGAAGGTGGAGTACACCGTCCGGTTCACGGGTGCGCTCGAGGTCATCAACGGCTACCAGATCACGCTGACGTATGACCCGAGCTGCCTGCAACTGAATATGGGCGGCATCACCTATCTGGCGCCGTGGACCCAGGTCGTCGTCGAGGACATCTCCGCCGGCAACATCTTCGTTGCCGCGGGCGTGGAGTTCGGCGGGGTAGGGCTGTCCGGCGATCAGGACTTCCTGAAGCTGGCCTTCACCAAGATCGGCGAGTGCTCCGAGTGTGCGGTGTGCACCTGCACCGACGACATCACATGCCACCAGAGCGTGTGCTGGGGCGGCTCCAACAACGGGCAGGCCTGCAATGAGGTCAAGGATTGCCCGGGCGCCAGCGCCTGCAAGCCGCTGACGGAGTGCGAGTGCAATCCGTTCGACACGATCTTCACCACGGACGAGGGTCAGCCTCTTCCGCCCGAGGTGGAGACGTGCAGCAAGAACGTCCGCACGGCGGGCGACCTGACGCTGGATGTTCCGGATGACTCCAAGGTGAACGTCGGCTGCGATTCGGTTCGTGCGACGGTCACTTGGCCTCCGGCTTCGGCTTCGGACACCTGCGGCGACGTGGAGTTCGAGTGTGCCGGGCAGAACGAGTCCGGCAAGGACGTTTCCGACCGCGTGGTGGGTGGCGGTGAGTTCCCGCGTGGGGCCAGCACGTTCTGCTGCTGGGCCCGGAACGAATGCGGGCTGGAGAAGGGCTTCAAGGTCGGCGTGGACCCGAGCGACAGCCAGGCCATCGAGGAAGGTTGCTGGACGGTCCAGGTGAACGACCAGACGGCGCTCGACATCGAAATCGAGCTGTCGCCGACGATGCAGGCCGAGGACGGTCTGACCCGCTGCATCGACTTCCAGGCCTACAGCAACTGCATCCAGAAGCCGACCGAGTTCCATCAGGAGATCGAGTTCGGCGGGATCTGGAACCTGACGGGCCACTTCGTGGGCGAGTTCAAGACGCCGAGCGGCCAGTTTGCGTGCCTGACGGCCCGCGACAAGCTGCACACGCTGCGGGCCTGTGCGCTGCGTAGCGAGGGCAACCTCGACTGCGTGGACGGCACGCTGTTCGCGACGTTCAAGGGTGATCCGTTCTTCGGCGGCAACTGGCTGGTGGGCGGTAACCTCGACGCGTGGAAGAAGGACAACCCGCTGTCGAGCCACGACACCATCGACATTCAGGACTTCGGCCAGTTCGTGGCCCAGTACCTGAACTGCTACCGCGATGGCGTGGTAGTGCCGTGCGACGATCCGGGTGGAGTCAACGGCGACACGCCGTGTCCGGACGGCTCGGGCGATGACAACTCGGGCTACACCAGCGGCAACGCCGACATCAACGGTGACGGCGTGGCGGACCTGCTCGACTTCACCTTCGTGAGGATGAACTTCCTCGAGGCGAGCAAGGACTGCTGCTGCCCGGGTTCGGGTGGAAGCACGGACGTGGCCCGCACCGAGATCTCGGTGTCCGAGCTCCGCAAGGCCGGTCTGCATGAGATGGTCGTGGCGGATCTCAACGGTGACGGACTCGTCAACATGGACGACATTGCGGCGTTCATGGCCGGCGAGCTCCCCAACCGCAAGCCGAGCCACATCGGCTCGCGGGGAATGGGACGGAAGTAATTCCGTCAGGACGACCGGGCCCTGACCAGCGAGGTCGCGGCCGGTCAAAGTAGTCGCTAACGAGGCGGCGTATGACTACGCGTCATACGCCGCCTCTCCTTTTTTGTTGCGAGCGCCCGCCGGCCCGGCGACACGCGCCGCGGATCGTCCGGTAAGGCGACCCCCCCTGACGCAGCCTGCCTTCGACCTGTGCGGGACCGGAGCGTTCGCTGGCCCGGACCCTTCGCCGCGTCTACGATTGACAGGGTCCGGTGCGTCCACGGTGAGCCTTCCTGGGCTCGCGATGCGCCGAGCACGTTCGGCTTGCGTGACGGGGGTATTGGGGTTTGAGCGGGCATCTACGAGTGCAGGTCCGCCGCGCACTTCTCGCCGCGGCAGTTCTCGGTTGTGGCCCGGTCCGCGGGTCGATCCACCTGGAGCTGCGCCCGGTGTCGTCCGCGCTGGTGGGTGAGACAGTCGAGGTCGGGCTTTACGCCGTATCCGATGACATGACGGAACAGTCGATCGGCGGAATCGACGCGATCGTTCAGTGGGACCCGGATGTTGTTGAACTCCTGGGCCGGATCAACAACGGCCCGTATTCGTGGGGGCTGTCCTGGTTCCCGGACGACGGCCAGTTGGACGGCGTGAACGACTCCTGGACGGACGGCGACGCGCTGTATCAATGCCTTCGCCGCAATGCGCCGAGTCCTCCGGCGATGGCCACCCCGGCGGGGCTCCTCGTCACGACGTTCCGGTTTGTCGCCGTCGGCCCGGCGTCTGCCGCGCCCGTCCGCCTGGTCCCGCACGCCGGGACCTATTCAACGACTCGAGTTCTCGATGGGTTCGATTCGAGCGACGTTACGGGCACGCTTCGTGCGTGCAGCGTGACCGTACTCCTCTGCGGGCTGCTGTCCGACCTCGATGCGGATTGCGATGTCGATTCTCGCGATTTCGCGGCGCTCTCCGAGTGTGTTACCGGGCCGGCGGAGCCGGTGGCGGAGCCGTCCTGCGGCCCGGCCGACCTGGACGGTGATGGGGCGGTGGACCTGCGGGACCTGGCCTGGCTCCAGCTCGACTACATGGGGCTTTAGGGGCGGCCGGGTCCGAAAACGGGCGGGCACGGCGACCGCTGGTGACTGTCGGAGGGGGACGAGATTCCCCAGGCTGAGTCGGCGATGGTCGATGAATGCGATAAGGAACGCGACCGGTTCGACATGATAGGGGTGTGCGGGCGCATCGTGCGGCCCGGGGGTCGTGCGGGCGGGCGAATTGTTGCGGGGGTGTGGCCGTTTGGTTAGCCTTCCGCAAGCGGGAGACGTTGTTATTCCAACATTGAGGTGAATTAGCGATGCGGACAAGGTATTTGGGCACGAACAGCTTGCTGCGGCTGGCGGGCTTGGCGGCGATGCTCGCGCTTTGCGTTGTTGTGGGGTGCGACGGACAGGGTTGCCGGGGCCGGACCATCGGGTCGGACCCTGACGGCGACGGGGTTGTTGATCCCATGGACAACTGCCCGGAGGCGGCCAACGCGGACCAGGCCGACGGGGACGATGACGGCGTGGGGGACGAATGCGACAACTGCCCGGCGGACGCGAACATGGATCAGGCGGACGCCGACGCCGACGGCGTGGGTGACGCGTGCGACGAGCCGCCGCCGGGCCAGGGTGACGCGGACCTCGACGGGGTCCTGGATGCCGACGATAACTGCCCGAACGCCCCCAACGTGAATCAGGCGGACTTCGACACCGACGGGTCGGGCGACGTTTGCGACAACTGCCCCAACACGTCGAACTCGAATCAGGCGGACGCGGATGAGGACGGCGTCGGCGACGCGTGTGAGGGCGATCGGGACGACGACGGGGTGCCGGACGACGATGACAACTGCCTGACCGTGCCGAACGCCGATCAGGAGGACGGCGACGGCGACGGAGTCGGGGACGCGTGCGACAACAGCCCGACCGACCCGAACCCCGGACAGCAGGATTCGGACGGCGACGGCGTGGGCAACGCCAGCGACAACTGCCCGAGCATCCTGAACAGCGATCAGACTGACTCGGACGGCGACGGCTTCGGCAACGCCTGCGACAACTGCCCGAACATGGCCAACGCGAATCAGGCCGACGGTGACGGCGACGGCATCGGCGACGCCTGCGAGGACGACCAGGACAGCGACGGCGTGCCGGACGACACCGACAACTGCATCAGCGTGGCCAACGTCAGCCAGGCGGACACCGACACCGACGGCGTCGGGAACGCCTGCGACAACTGCCCGCAGATGGCCAACGCGGATCAGGCCGACGGCGACAGCGACACGGTCGGCAACGTCTGCGACAACTGCCCGTCCCACGCGAACGCGGACCAGGCGGACACCGACGGGGACGGCGTCGGGAACGTCTGCGACACGACCGGGGGGACGCCCGCTCCGCTTTCGGTGACCATCAACGGCGGCACGAGCCGCATGGCCTACCCTTGCGAAGAGCTTGCGATCACCGCCTCGAGTATGCCGTCGGGCGATACGTTCACATGGACAAAGACTGCCGGCGGCGACATCGACTTCATAGCGAACGGGGCCATGCTCGACGTTGCGGTTCCCGCCGGGGCCGCGGCGCAGCAGCAGTTCACGTTCACCGTGACCGGCGAGCTCACCGGCTATTCGGCGGGCTTCGCGAGCGTCACGATCACGGTGAAAGCCCTCGATGAAACACCACAGATGGTTGAGACGCGAAGCAGCGGGGCTGCGCAGCCGGGCGACACGGTCACGCTCGACCTGGACGACAGTGAGGACGCCGAGGTGGTGTGGACGCAGGATGACGGCGACAAGATTGAGGCCGGGACCATCACGCCGGTGGACGACCAGTCGTCGACGTTCATGGCCCCGGCGGTCACCAGCACGGTGACGCTCAACTTCAACGCCAGTGGGTGCCGCGCCGACATGCCCGGTGTCCCGCTGCAAGGGGCGGTCAGCGTTCCGATTCAGGTGGCGTCGATCACGTCGTTCGATCTGCCCGCCACCGTCACAATCGGTGTTCCGTTGACGTTGAGCGACTTCCTCACGATCGGTGCCGGCGCTCCAGCCCAGCTCGAGGTGCTGTTCTTCGTAGCCGGCAACGGCGACCTGCCGCCGGGCGTTCAGGCGCAGATCACCGGGCCCAACGCTGACGTGCTGGAAGTCAGCGCCGGGGCCGGGCAGTCCATCACCGTGGATGTCCAGATTGTCGGCACGGCGGGTGTTCTCGCCGAGCAGAGTGACATGATCCTGATCGTCGCGCCGTAGCCTGGCGGGCGTTCGTCCGACGAGTGCGTAAATCCGCGGGAGAGGTCGGGGTTCACCCGGTCTCTCCCGCTTTCATTGGTCGAGGGTGATGCGCGGCGGTGCGGCGCGTCGCACGCGGGGCGATCGGGGCTGCATGGCGAGAAGGAGTGACAGGGCCCTGCATCGCATTCCAAGGGCGACGAGCGTACAACAACCGGGCAGCAGCCCGGTGCGCTCATTCCGCTCAAGGCCGAGGGCAGCGACCGCTCCGAGCCCGGCGGCACCTGCCACGCACGCCGCCCCGCTGAGGATTAAGCCGGGTGCCGCGTCAACCGTAAACTCTCGGGTTGCAAGGCGGGTGGCATGGGCAAACTTGTTTGCCGGTGCGGTTTCCGGGGCCCCACGGGCAAGCTGGCGCTCGCCCGTGCCACCCGAAAACGTAAGCCTGACGATGCACTGGTTAAGGTGACACTTTTCTCTCCATCCATGCGATTCGCTCGGGGACGTTTCGGAGGTCAGGCCGATGGTGAGCGGCCACGCGGTCAGGCTCGGGGACGATGGCCCGAACGCCGAGAACGGCCCACAGCGAGCCCATCAGGTGGCTTGGTGGCCTCCGGGGAGCCGCGGAATGCGAATCAGGCGGAGGATAAGCGTCAGTCCCATAAGTCCCGCGGCTGCCCCGGGGTCGACAAGCGTTCAGCTTGGGGCCAGGCCAGAACGATGGCACCGAGAGTCCGCTCAACATTTTTCCTCGGCCGCATATCGCGGCGCGCGGACCCCTACGCTTTTCGAGGATTATCGGCGCCACGTACGGAGGACTTGCCCGACCATGCGCGCTGTGCGGCGCGACAAGCAGAGCCATGGCGGAGCGCCCGGCCGCCTCAATAGCGCCCTGCGGGCGTCGGCGTTCGACGGCCGGGAAAGCGGCTAATCGTCCTGTCCGGACGGAGTCCGATCGCGCAAGCCGCCGGTGCGGGTGCGTTTGGGACCCTCGTAGGCGGCGGGGGGACGCTCGCCGTCGAGGAAGGCCGCGATGTCGGCCGAATCGAGCCAGCCGTCGTGGTTGAGGTCGGCGAACCGCAGGTGGAACAGGCCCCGCCTGCGGAGGTCGCGGACGGAAATGCGCGTCAGGGGCTCCTCGACCGCGGCCACACCCGGCGCGCCGCAGCAGTTCGGTTCATTCGCCATAAAGCTGTTGACCTGGACGAACACGAAGTCCACCAGGTCGACGACGTTGTCGCCGTTGATATTGGCGTCGGGCGCAGCCGTGCCGCAGGGCGTATTCGGGTTGGCCGGTGAGAGGAACTTGTTCATAAAGACGGCGAAATCGAGGATATCGATGAACGGGTCGTCGTTCAGGTTTCCGCTGACGAGCCAGTGCCCGCCGCTGGCACGGTCACCGACAAAGGTGCCGGTGAAGTCTGTGCCGTTGGTCGTCGCGAAGTCCGCCGCCGTGCTCCGGAGCGTGTGGAGCCGGTCGCGCGCAGTGAGGCACTCCCATTGGCCGCCCGGAATGGGGATCGTCACGCCGGTCGCCAAGCCGCTTGCAAAGCTGATGGTTTGTGCGACGGTGACGTGGTTTCCCGGCGCCGGTGCGCTGCAATCCCAGAGGTCGAAGGTGATGCAGCGGTCGAAGGGGCCGGGCGCCATGGTCGGCGAGATCTGGACGTCCACCGTCAAGGTCGCCGGCTGGACCGTGACGTCGAAACTGCACGAGGCCGGCAGGCCGCACGAATTGGTCGTGCTGCACGTGACGGTGGTCGTTCCGATCGGAAAACCGGACCCGCTGGGCGGGTTGCACGTAACCGTATTGGGCCCGTCGCAACTGTCCGTCGCGGTGGGCAGGGTCCAGGTGACCTGGGACTGGAACTGCCCGGGGTCGGTGGGGGTCAGGATGTCGGCCGGGCACCCGGACATCACCGGCGGGCTGCCGTTGGTGCTGATGGGCGGCAGGTCGATCAGTTCATCCGGCAGGACTTCGACGCCGTCGGCGGCGGTCAGTCGGTTGGGCAGCCCGTTGGGGCCGCTGGGCCGGAATACGACGAACGGATCGCATTCCGCGACGGCCTGGAACGTGATCACTGCCAGCGTGGAAGCTGCCGAGGTCCCCTGCTCGCCGAAGTCTACAAGCACGCCGTAGTCGATCGTGCCGGCGACTTCATTGACGGACTCGGCGAATTCCAGCGTGAACGGTGATCCGGGATCCACCGTGCCGCCGGGTTCGATGTTGATGAAGTCAAGCGTGAGCGGGTCGTAGGCGAGGAAGAACTGTCCGCCGATGATCGGCTCCTGGGGCGGCGCGAAGCCCATCTCGATTCGTACCTGGATGAGATCCCCGTCGTCCGCGGAGTAGCAGGACGCGACCGGAAGCGTTCCCGGCTGCGCCACGAGCTCGATGGTCGGCGCCGGCACGCAGATGCAGAACCCGGCATCGGTATTGCAGAAGTTCTCGTTGGGGCAGTCCGGATCGCCGGTGCAGGGAATCGTGTTGATGTCGGGATGGCCGCAGGCGCCGCTGATGCACTGATCGAACGTACAGGTCAGGCCGTCATCGCAGGCCGGTTCCGGGCGGTTGGCGACCGGGGTGTGGATACAGGCGCCGGTCGAGCTGTTGCAGGAGTCCGCGGTGCAGGGGTTGGTGTCGTTGATGGTACACAGCACACCGGTTGCCGGTGTGCAACAGGACACCACATTGTCGTAATTTACGGTGTTGACGCACTGGGCCCCGCTGCACGTGTCGTTCGTACAGGCGTTGTTGTCGTTGCAGCTCTGGGAGGAGATGCTGAGCGTGAAGGTCCCCGAGAGGCCGCTGTTGCCGCTGACGAGGACCTTGTACACCGCACCGGCCGAAGAACACCAACTGATCGACTCGCGGTTCCCGCAGGTGTCGTTCGCATTCGCCACACAGGTGAGCGTCCCGCAGTTCCCTTGAAAGACGGTCAGGCGCGTGTCGTAGGATGCCGCTGAGCACAACGACGCGGTCATCAGCCCGCCGGTTCCATTGACCGTGAACCAGACCCCGGGTGACGTCTGGGCCGGGCCGCAGGTGGGAAGCCCGCTGTCCGTCGTGGCCCCGACCGTTGCGCCGGCCGTCGTCGACGGCGTGCCGGCGGCCTGAGCGGCGGCACAGGTGTCGTTCCCCACGCAGGTGATGGTCAGATCGCCGGTACCGTTTACCCCGACGCCCGCTCCGCCGACGCGGATCTTGTAGCAACTACCCTGGTTGACGTTCAGCGTCAGGCGCGAGGTGCCGCCGCAGCCCGCGGCATTGTCATCACAGGCCAGGAGGGTGGTGTTGCTCGTTGGACACGTACAGGTGGCCGTGTTGTCGCCGTAGACGGCGATGCGGGTGTCGAAGTCGGCCTGGTTGCAGGTGCTGACGGTCAGGATTCCGGTGCAGGTCGCCGTGTAATTGAACCAGACATCCTCCTCGAGCGCCGTACCGCCTCCTTCGTCGCAGGTGCCGGCCAGCGGCAACCCGTCGGTGGTGGTGTTTTCGGTGCTGAAGGGGGTGGTGCCGTTGGTGGCCACGGCCGCGTTTGCGCAATCGTCGTTCTCGGGCTGCAACGCGACGGTAAGGGTCGTGGAAATCGGATCGAACGGGATGACGATGTCCGGGTTGTCGCGGTGGAACAGGAACGTGCTGGATGCGTCCGCGTCGCTGGGATGCACGAATTCGACACGGAAGTCACCTTCCGCGGTCGCTGAGGCCTGGAGCAGGTAGGTCCCCAGGTACTTCGGCGTGGTCGCCGATTGGCTTTCCTCCGAGTCTTCCACCAGCCCACCGAGCCGGAAGAGGATCTCCGAAACGTCGGCAATCGCCGACAGTCCGAAGAAAATAAAGTCCGTGCGCGTCCGGTCGATGAAGATCGGGTCTGTGACGGAGGCCAGCGACACGGAGCCGGTGGACCCGGCCAGCGGCACGATCTGGATTTCAGTCTGGTAGCCACGCAGGATGGGGTCGGCCAGGTTGTCGAGGATCACCTCCACCTCAACGACGCCCCCCGGGCTGACTCGGGTCGACCCGGTGGGAAGCAGCGTGAGTGTGGGCCGCGTCTGTGCGGCGGCCGAGCAACTCATCACGCAAACGGCCAGAATGCATGTCGATACTCTGCGACTCATCTTAGCGTGGTCCCGTTGTGGGTAGCCATCCCCCTATGCGGCGATACGGTGGGCAGGCCCCCCGGCTCTTCCCCCCCTCGCCTGGCTGGCGCACTCTTCCAACCGACACTACGGGCAGGTGGGCGTCGCGCACGTATACGGAATCCGCTTGTACGCGTTCACGTCATTCCCGATATCGATGAAGTTCGTGTCGAGGTTCGGTGTACAATCGGGCCCGGACAGGTCCGTGGTTTGCATCGCCACGAACGCCGGCTCGTCCCACTTGCCCTTGTACGCATCGACGATCTTGGCGATATCGATGAAGTCGGCGGCGACGCAGATCCCTCCGCCGGTGCATTGATCGTCGCGGTCGCAGGGCGTTCCGTTGTTCGTACCTTGCGTGCAGACGGCATCATGGTCGACATCGCCCCAGTACCACATCTGGAGTGGAACCGCCGTCGACACGTTCTGTCCGGCCGCGGCGCCGCAATCGTGTTGCACGGTGTACTGCTTCGACGGTTCCAGGGCAGCCCCCCGCACCGCCAGCGTACCCCATTGGGCCGGGGTGAGCTGCACCGGCGTGGGCCCCAGCAGACCGAACCGCTTGCACTTGCCGAGCGGGGGGCAGTCGGCGTCGAGCGTGCAGGGATCGCGGTGATTGACCCCGCCGACGCACATGTCGATCGGCGTCTGCACGTACTGGTTGACGCAACTGACGGACGAGTCGGCTGGGTTGCCTTTTACCAGGATCGCGACAGGCGACGTGCCCGATCCCGGCGTGATCGTAAACGACCGGCATCCGAACACGAACGCGGACTCCGGTGGCTGGCACTGGGCGATTGTGATCTGTGCGGGCGGCCCGATTTGCCGCAGGACGTCGACTCCGGGGTCGTCGGGGAAGCCGCCGGCGACCAGAGTCCGTGCCACGGCGCCCCCCTCCAGGATGAGCGACACCAACGCGCCGCCGCTTTGGGCCAGGACCTCGAACTGGAACGTGACGACCGTGAGCCCCGTGGGCGTCACAACCGCTGAATCAGCCTGCTCCCCGTTACACACGACCTGCACGAAGGCGGTATAGAAGGCGTCACCGTCGTTGGCGGGAAACCCCGGACACGGCGCGTTGAGGCCGTCTCCCTGCGAGCAGTCGTTCGGGAACGTCGACGACAGCCAATTGTACGTGTTGGGGTCGGGGCACACGAAGCACGCATCGTTGCCCCCGCACGCGCTGCCCGGGCACTGCGAGTCCTGCGTGCAGAATTGCCCGTCATTGGCGCCCGATGTGCAGGTGCCACAGGGACGCGTGATCCCGGCCAGCCGCAGGCGCGTCGGATCCCAATCGAGGACCGCCTGCACGGCCTCGATGTTGCGGCTGCCGGAATGGGACAAGACCGCTTTCAAATTCAGGTTGAAGATCTGGCCGGGAGCGGCCGTCAGCGTCGCGGGCTGCCAGTTCAAATCGACGTCCGGTAGAGCGTGGAGCTGTGTCGAAGACAAAACGAGCGCAGTGAATGCTGCGACGACGCGCGTGCCTCCTCTGCAACCGATCATGTTCTCTCCTCCGGGTGGGGCGGCCACAGGAATGTGCGGCCTTCTTTGCCCCTCGTGGTCAAGCATCCCCCATCAGCACCTTTCGCTCGCCGCGACGTTGACGGCGAGACGGCTCCCTCCGAACGCACCACCGTATCTTAGGTCCGATTGCCGGCCGGGACCAAGGAAGATTAGACTCGGTCTTATTCGACAGCCCGGGCCGACTTGTCGGACGTCCGAGTACAGACGCCGGAGACGGTACTGTGAACTCAACCTATCTTACCCGCACTTTTGCCGGTTGCCAAGAGCGCGTTGCCCGGGTGGCGACGTCGCGGCGATGATAGCCGCCGCGTGACTTGCCGTCGCCTTTCACGCCGGCGACGCATCCAGATCGCGATAGCTTAAAGCGTGAATGCAGTATGCTGACCTTTCGTGGAATGTTCGTCCGGACTGTCCGACTTGGCCGTGCGGCCGTGCTCGCCAAGGCGACTGCGGTGGCGCGAAGCTGCGTCGAGATTGATTGGATTTCAAGTTTTCGCTACTCTGACGGACGGATGCGACGCTAGGATGGAGTGGGGTGACCGCGCGTGGCCTTTCCTTGGGGGGGGGCTGGCCATTGCGGACGCGGGGACGGTCCCCCGGATCCTCGCGGCCGTACATCGGAGGAGCAAGAAGCCATGCTGGCCTTTCGGATTGCCCTGCATCTTGCGCTCGGAGTAAGTGCACCCGGAATCGGCGGTGAAGCCGTGGTCGAATTCGAGGGACTGCCCCTCGGCACGGTCTACGGGGCGCCGGCCGCTCCACCCCATATGCCAGAAGAATTGGTTTACAACGAGGCGGGAATCCGCATGTCCGTCGAGACCTTCTACAGCACCCAGGTCCTCACGGATTTTTCCGATGCCCGCGTCGTGACGGCGGATCTCGGTCGCGGTCCGTCGAACGCGCTCGCGCTGAACAGCATCGGGGTGCGTTTTGACTTCGTCGAACTCGGGTTCCCGGTCGGGCAGGTCACGATCGACATCTTCGATCATGGTGGTACCAGCAACTTCGCGGTCAACGGCGGCGGTCTCCAGATTCTTGATGCGCTCACCGACTTGCAGGCCGACGTGGCTCCCGGCGTGCTCGCCTCGTTCAACGGGAGCACGGTCACGGTGACCGGCGTCACCGCGGACATCACGGACTTGCAGATCGGCGGCCAGGAGTTGGTGATCGACCACATCGCGGCGGTCCCGGACCCGGCGACGGGCCTCCTGCTGCTGGGTGGTGCGTTCGTGTTCGTCCGCCGCGGTCAGCCCGCCCGCCGACGCGACGGCTGACGGGACGGCTCGACGCGGAACATCGCGCCGCCGAGAGCGCACGTGGCTCGGCGCCGTGAAAAAAATCACCGCGGAACCCACGACAGGAGCATGGACCATCCATGCCCTGCCGAGGTCCGCGGTGCGGTCGGGGTAACTTCGAGGCCCGCGCGGTTCCGAGACGAGCACGGCAGTCGATCCGGCCTGGCTCGGCGGGATCGCGTGCGACACTGCGCACTCGAACGCGGGCCAGCAGCTTCATCGACGAGCCGGCTCTAGTGGTCCATAGGGATTTTCCCACGCCGCGCGGAACCCTCGCCGTCGGATGGCGTCATGGCGAGCGCGATCATCACCAGTTCCGGGACGTTTCTCGCCTGCGTCTTTTCCATCACGCGCGCCCTGTGCACCTCGACGGTCTTCGAAGCGATTCCCAATCCGAATGCGATCTGCTTGTTGGCCAGCCCGGCCACGACGCCGCGGAAGACCTGCCGCTCCCTGGGCGTGAGGACGGCGACGCGGGCCTCGGCGGTCCGCATCTCCGCCGCCAGCCGGCGATTGGACAAGTCGAAGTCGACCGCCCGCCGAATGGTCTCGTGCAAGACCGGCGATTCGATCGGCTTTTGCAGGAAATCGAAGGCCCCGTTTCGGAACGCCGTGACGGCCGAATCGACGTCGGCCGAGTCGCTGAAGAAGATGATCGGTATCGATGCACCGCGCGCCGTGAGCCAGTCCTGAACGGCTAATCCGGTCATCGACACCATCAGTAACTTGAGCAGCACGCAGCCCGACTGCCGGTCATCAAGTTGCTGGACGAAGTCGCACGGCGAGGCATGAACCTCCACGCCGAACCCCATCGGTCGAACCAGGTAGGCCAGCGAGGCGGCAAAGGCCATGTCGTCATCGACGATGTATACCGTCGCTTGCCCGGTTCCCAGACGCGTCTCAGGCATCATGCTCCCGATCTCCTTCGGTGCCGCCTCGTCTGACGACACGTTCGCAGCCGGTCGCGTAGAGCGTGAATACGGAAAGGATCACGCGAGAGGACAGTGTCTAGTCTATCGGTTCGGAGCGTACCGGTCCATCGTCGTTTCGCGGATTTCGGACAAAACGCGTTGGAAGGTGGAATGCACAGACTTGCGGCCCGGATGCGCGATCGGTTGAGGGGATGCGCGTCAGCGGGAACGTGATGGTCTCTGTTGAGAGGATCCGTCGGGCAATCCCCTAGGTGATTGACAGTCCCGCGTTGCGATCGCGAGGACCTCGGTTCGCAGCGCGTCGACCTCGTCGATTGTCAGATGCGCCTGGTCCTGCAATTCCGCGAGGAGGCTCGCCACCAGCCGGTTGTATTCGCTGCGGAAGTGCTGTTCCTTGAGTTGCGGCTGCATGGCGGCGAAGTCGAGATTCGTCTCGGCGTCAATGGCGTCGCAACGAACCAGGAAGTACCCGTCAGGGGTTTCCACTATGTCGCTGAGCCGCCCGGCTTCGAGCGAAAAGAGTGCGTCGAGTGCCGGTTCAAAGCGCTCGCGCACGCTTCCCCTGGTGATCCACCCCCAACAACCGCCGTCCGAAGCGTGCAGGCCTTCCGAGTACCGCCGGGCAACGTCCGCGAAGTCAGCGCCACTCGTGATTTCCTGCCGCGCGGCGGTGATTTTCTCTAATGCCGCAACCCTGGCTTGAACCATCTGCGCCCGGGTCGGCTCGGTCGCTTCGGGCGGCAACTGCGACACGGCGCGAACGTCGATCAACGACATGCGCCGCCGCTCCGCGCGGCGCTGGTTCGACTCGACGCCACGGTACAGCGCGAGCAGCTCTGCACGGGTGGGCTCGACGATCTTGGGTTTGATTTCCGATTCCAGGAATCGGGCGATGATCACTTCACGTCGAAGATCGCAGCGCACGTCGTCCAGGGTGCGGCCGTCGGCCGCGAGGTGTTGCTCGAAGCGCCATTGAACGCCGCCGAAATCCTCGGTGATGGTCCGCCTGATCTGCGCGTCGATCACCTTCTCGAGGTTCTCGTCCAGCTTGGAGCCGACACGAAGCGCGGCGCGTTGATAGAGCAGAGACTCCGCGACCTTGTTCGTGACCCACTTGGCGGCCTCGGCCTCGACGAACGCGAGGCATTCGGTCGCGTCCGAATCGTGGAATCGCTTCAAGACCTCGGAGCGCATGGGATTCCACACGTCGGAACAGCGGATGGACTCCGTACCGATCTTGAGTTGTACCGAGCCCGGCTGGACCCGCCTGGGCGCGCCGGCACGGTTCGTGCGGCGCGAGGAGGCGGTATTCGTGGCCGCCCCGCCCGAGATCGGCTGGTAGCAAGCGGCCTGAGTCAGGACCAGCAGGCCCGCCGCCACCGACGCGACTCGAACGTTCCGTCGTCGACCCACCTGTCGTTCGAACTCGGAAAGTCGGTTCATGAGGTCGCCGTCACGCCTTCGCTTGTACGTTCGAGCAGCTCGACGAGCCGTGCCAGGAGCCGATCCGGCTCCAGCTCGCCCCGCGGAGGGCGCCAGTGCACGGTGCGCCCGTCGGGTGCGCGCACCGTGCCGGCCGCGCTCGCGAACACCGGTTCCACGGCCGGGAGGCTGTCGACGGTCAGGATCACGTCGGGCGGCCTGCGGGCAATCGCCCCGATCCCGAACCTGCGGGCCAAAATACGGATTTTCGCCAATTCGAGCAATCGTCGCATCTGCGACGGCGGCGGCCCGAATGCATCCATTAGATCGCGCTGAAGACCGCTCAGGTCGGCCGTCGAGCGGCAGTCGACGATGCGGCGATACATCTCGATGCGGGTGCGGTCGGACCGGATGTAGCGGGCGGGGATGTGGGCGGCCACGTCGAGGTCCAGGTTGACGGGTTGGGGGGTCGTGTCGGGCTCGTTCTTCAGGCGTCGCACGGTCTGCTCGAGCAGGCGGCAATACATCTCGTACCCGACGGCGGCGATATGGCCGCTCTGCTCCTTCCCGATCAGGTTCCCGGCCCCGCGGATTTCGAGGTCGCGCATGGCGATCCGGAAGCCCGCGCCGAGCTCGCTGAATTCCTCGATGGTCTTGAGCCTCTTGGCGGCCTTGCCGGACAGCGGCTGGTTGGGCGAGAGGAGGAGGTAGCAATAGGCCCGGTGCCGGGATCGGCCGACGCGCCCGCGGAGTTGGTGCAGATCGGCCAGCCCGAATCGCTCGGCGCGGTTGATGAAAATGGTATTGACGGAAGGGATGTCGATGCCGTTCTCGATGATGGTCGTGGCGACGAGCACGTCTGCCTCACGGCGCATGAACCGATGCATGACGTCCTCGAGTTCGTCGTCCTTCATCTGCCCGTGCCCGAACAGGACCCGGGCCTCGGGCACGATGCCGCGGATCGTGTCCGCGACCGCGGCGATGGAATGCACGAAGTTATGGATGAAGTAGACCTGCCCGTCACGGTTCATTTCGCGCAGGATGGCGTCGCGGATCAGGTCCCGGTCGAAGCCCCGCACGTGGGTGGCGATGGCCCGGCGGTCCAGCGGCGGCGTCTGTAACGAGCTGATGTCCTTCACGCCCATCAGGGCCATGTGCAGCGTGCGCGGGATCGGCGTGGCGGTCAGCGTGAGCACGTCGACGGTTTCGCGCATGGCCTTGAGGCGTTCCTTGTGCTCGACGCCGAAGCGCTGCTCCTCGTCAATGATGACCAGGCCCAAGTCGGCGAATGACACGTCCCTGCTCAACAGTCGGTGCGTTCCCACGACGACGTCCACCTGCCCCTTTTGGATCTGCTCGATGAGCTTGCGTTGTTCGGCCGGGCTGCGAAATCGCGAGAGGCAGCCGATCGCGAACGGATAGTCGGCCATGCGCTCGCGGAACGTGTCATGATGCTGTTCCGCCAAAACGGTCGTCGGCACGAGCACCGCGACCTGGCGCCCATACTCGGTCACCTTGAACGCCGCCCGCATCGCCAGCTCGGTCTTGCCGTAGCCGACATCGCCGCAGACCAGGCGGTCCATCGGCCGGTGACTGATCAGGTCCGCCCGAATCGCCGACGCGACGGTGAGCTGATCCTCGGTCTCCTCGTACGGGAACGCCGTCTCGAACTCGCGCTGCCATTCGGTGTCGCGGGGATACGCGGTGCCGACGGCCTCCATGCGCCGCGCCTGGACGCGCAGCAGCGTCTCGGCGAGATCGGAAAGGGCGTCCGCCACCTGTTGTTTGGTCCGTCCCCAGCGCTTGCCGCCCAAGGTGGAGAGCTTGGGCCGGTGACCGGCCACGCCGATGTACTTTTGCACGAGGTCGATCTGCGAGCACGGGACGTGAACGACGGCGTGGTCGGCGAACTCGAGGGTGAGGAACTCCTCCTGTTGCTCAGACTCACCCTTGCGCATCCGGGTAAGTCCACGATACGCCGCGATGCCGTGCACGACGTGCACGACGAGCTCGCCCGGCTGGAGATCCGTCCACGATTCCACGGGGCGCCCGGCGTGCACGCGATGGATGCGTCGCCGCGGTCGGTGACGTCGAAACAGCTCGTGGTGCGGCACCACGACTGTGCGGGTGCGCGTCCACTCGAACCCGCGGTGCAGGACCCCCAGGGGCAAAGCCACATGTCGAGCCGCCTCCGGCGCAAGCTCGGCGATCAGCTCCCGCAGTCGCTGCCGCTCGCCCTCGTTGTCACAGAAAACGTGGACCTCGTGACCGCCCGCGAGGCGGCACAGCTCGCTGACTGCCTCTTGCGGGGTCCCTTCCAGGCGGGTCAGCGACGCCGCACCGAACGAAAGCACCGTCTCGTCCGAGGTCGCGGCCGGCAAGAAGTGCGACAGGTGGAGTTGAGCAAACGACGCGAGCTGCGCGAGGGTCTCGCCTATGGTGAAAAGCCGCGAGGAGCCTCCCAGGCGGCTCTCCAGGATCGAGCCCATTTCCTGGATCTCTCCGGGCTCGTCGAGGATGACGAGCGTGTCAGACGGCAGGTGGTGGCACAGATGAGTCACGTCGCCGTCCAGGGCCGGCCGGCCCGACGGTGCGGCGCTGATACTCACCGTCGGCAGCACTTCGACCGACCGTTGCGTGCTCACGTCGAAACGCCGGATCGATTCGACGCGGTCCTCGAAGAACTGGATCCGGTACGGATGCGGCTCGCCCGGTACGAAAAGGTCGACGATGTCTCCGCGCTGGGCCACATCCCCAGGTGATTCGACCAGATCGAGGCGCTCGAAGCCGCGGTCCACGGCCCAGGCCACGAGGTCATCGGGCGAAGGGCCGCCCGCGCCGTCCGCGATCCGGAGCGTGTCGCGGCTCAGCGCCTCGAACGAGGGGACGGGCTGCATCAGCGCCTGCACCGGTGCGGCGACGACCCAAAGCTGTGTTTCGCGTGCGCCCGCAGGTTGATCCCGTCCAGGACCGCGCGCGGGGCCGCCATCCAATGCCTCACGCAGTTGGCTGCAAAGACGCAGTCGCTCGGCCTCGATCTCTCCACCGGCCGGGCCTTCCCCGGGCAGGGTCTCCCAGGCCGGGAACAGCGCGCAGGGTCGTCCGAGAAAGAGCTCCAGATCGTCGCGGGCGGTGTCGGCTGCTTCGAGGTGGGCAGTGACGTAAAGGCAGGTGCGGGCGCTTCCGGCGACGGCCGCCGCGGTGACCATGGGCGCAGAGGACCCCCAAAGGCCCGTAGCGTGGACCACCCCCTCACGGGCGGCGATCCGCACACGCAGGTCCGCAACCAGCGGATCGGCGGCGATCGATCCGATCAGCATACTCAACCGAGCATGATACGTGATCGGTCCTCGACCGACAAAACGTGTGGACCCGATCATGCGGGGCGGCGCCGCCGGCGTCCGGGACTCGACGGTGGCGGTTCCACGCGTCGCTGCCACAATTTCGCACAAGTCCCGACATCGGTTCACTGGTACATCGACGACAGGATTCCTAAGCTAGATGGGGTCGAAGAAGGACTCGATTCCGGTCCGTGCCGGCGTCACGCTTCGGTGCGTTTTCCTTTCGCCGAACTCGACGGCGCGATTTCGAATCGATTCTCTGAGGCTGGGCGAAGGCCGTTGCGTTGGGAGGCTGGTGCGATGCGTTGCAGAATGTTGCTATCGGCGGTGTGGACGCTGGGACTGCTCCCCGTCGCCGCCCACGGAGCTGAGCTTCCTTCGAAATTCACGCTCGGCCGGTACGTTCCGGACGACGTGTGGATGTACATTCACGCGGTCTCCAATCCGGAGCGTGCGTGGATCGAGAAGCAGTGGAGTGAATTCCTCGGCGCCGTGGCGAACAGCGGCGTCGACCGCGACCTGATCGGGCTCGTGCTCTCGGCGCTACCGGATGAGAAGGTCCGCGCCGACGCCGAGGCGATGATCGAGAAGTTCTCGTCGCTCGTCAGGGCCGTCGATTGGCGTGGCCTGTTCGGCCAGGAGATGGTGTTCACGGAGCGCTTCACTACGCGGCAGATAGGTCCGCCGGAGTACCTCGCGATCACCCGCGGCGCCCCCGGAAGCGGCGAACCCAACATCGCGGCGCTCGTCGCGTTGCTCAACGAGGCGGCCTCGATTTCCGACCGTCTTTCGGTCGAGCAAACCAGGTCGGACAACACCGACGTGTGGTCACTGTCGTTCGCTGAAGCGGGCCCGGACGGGGCCAACATGGCGCTCACACTGTTCCGCAACGGCGACGTGATCGGGGCCGCGTTCGGGAAGCAGCTCGTGGCCGATGCGCTCGCCCTCATGGCGGGAAAGGACGCCAAGTCCCCCCTCGTGAAGAACGCGCGTTTCCGTGCGGCCCTCGACCACGTGCCGCCGCCCGAGGACCTCGTCTCTTTCGTGGACCTTCACAGCCTGATCGGAAGCACCTGCGCCATGGTTGACGCGGCGTGTAAGGGCAAGTCACCGATGGGCGAGGAAGACCACGCCGTCGCACAGCTCATCGAGAAGCTCGGGGCGGAGGTCGACATCGTGGACTACATTGTGGCCTCCATGCGAACGGAGGGCCACCGGGAAATCACCGACAATGTGACCCGGATCCGTCCGGGCCAGGAGAACAGCCCGCTCGCCCGGATGATCCTCGATCGCCGGCCGTTCGACCGTTTTGACCGCTACGTCCCCATGCAGGCGACGAGCTTCAGCCTCACCTCGTTGATCGACCTCGAGCGGTCCTACAAGCTCGTCCTGGAGTTCATCGAGAAGAACGCGCCGGAGGGTCCGGAGCACGTCGCCAAGTTCAAGGCGGTCCTGGCGGGCACCGGCTTCGACCCCGAGCGTGACCTGTTCAGTTGGTTCAGCGGGGAGATGATCGAAGTCCAGATGCCGCCCGCCGTGGTCTCGCCCATGGGCGGCAACGACTGGGTTCTGATGATTCGGATCAAGGACAAGGAGATCGCGACGCAGAAGGTCAACGCCCTGATTGATTTCGTGAACGGTCTGATGCAGGGCCGCGGTCAGACGCTCATGGTGTCGCCGGCGAACGTCCATGGTGAGGGCTTCCGTGAGATCACGCACCCGCTTCTGATGATGTTCCTCCGTCCGGTCATCGGCGTGAAGGGCGACTGGTTGATCCTCGGCTCCTCGGCCAAGTCGATCAACACCTGTCTCGAGACCGCGTCCGGGGACGTCCCCTCGATCGCCGCGAACGAGCGTTTCAAGGATGAGGGGCTGACGCCGGACGGGCCGGTTCGCTCCGTGTCCTTCAAGGACGTCTCCAAGCGGGGCCAGGAACTGGCCGCCATGGTCGGCGCCATGGGCATGGTCGGAGGCATGGTCACGGCGTCGATGCCCTCCGGCGAGCCGAAAGCGGCGAAGGTCAAGCAGATGATCCAGAAGCTGCTCGGCATAGCGGCGAAGCTCGGCCCGGCCATGCAGAAGCTGGATTTCTTCAGTTCCGAGGCGTCCATGTGCACCTATGACGGCAAGCTGGACTTGCGATCCCGTACGGTGATTACCTACAAACGGCCCACCGAAGGCGTCGAGCAGACGGCCCGGAAACGGCCGGGAAGGTAGACGCCCTTGTAGGACCGGTGATGCCGTGGTCCAGGTTCGGCGCCTAGGTGCCCGACGGCGTTTCCGGCTGCGTTAGCCGAACGACGGGTTCCTTGCCGTCGACGTCCACATACACCGATCGCCGGCCTGAAATGACGTCATCCACGAGCCCGCCCACCGCCCCCCCGCGCCACCCGCAGAGCAGTTCGACCTTCTTGCGGCTCGCGGGTCTGCCCAACACGCGGTGACGAAGCAGGTCGCGGATCGTGTTCTTGCTCGCCACGAGGCTGTACGCCAACTGCTTCTCCCGGCACACGCCGCGTATCACCGCGGTGGCGATGGCGATCAGGGCAGCCTCGCCTGGGGACTCCTCCTCCCGCGGTTGCGGCACGGGCCACTCCGCCTTGGGCCGTTCGAGCGCCGCCTTCACCACGCGGCACAGTCCCCGCACCTGGGCGTCGTTGAAGTTGATCCCACGTAGCTCCCGTATCTGGGCGTAGGACGACAGCTCGTTGCGGGCAATCTCGACGGCGAGATGGTCCTTCAGCACGGCACGCGGGGGGCGGTTCCATTGCTGGGCCAGTTCGTCACGCCAAGCGAGCAGATCGTGGAGCACCGTAAGCCCAGGGCCTTTAAGTGTTCGGGCGCCCTTGACCCGCCGGAGGGTCTCCTCGCTCGCCCGGGTGTACAGCTCCATCCGTTCGAGTTGCGCGAACTCCTCGGCGGCCCAGTCGCGCCGGCCGAGCTTCTCGAGCCGTTCGCCCAGAATCCGGCGCACGGCCGGCAGGTAGCGCACGTCATCGGCGGCATACTGTAGCTGGGCCCGCGTCAGTGGACGTTGCCGCCAGTTGGTCAGCGTCTTGCCCTTGTGGAGGCGCACCTTGACCGTGGCCTGGATCAGCTTCTGGAGGCTGAGGGGGTAGTCGTACCCGACCAGCCCGGCGGCGACCTGAACGTCGAAGATGTTTCGCGGGACCGATCCGGTGTGCTGCACGCAGAGCGCCAGATCCTCTTGACCCGCATGGACGATCGTCTCGACCTCCTGTTCGCATACCAGACCCCAGACCGGGCCCAGGTCGAGGTCCAGGAAGGGGTCGATGATGGCGACCTCGGAATCAACGGCCAACTGGATCAGGCAGACCTCCGTCTCATACCGGTCCTCCATGACGAACTCGGTATCGAAGGCGAACCGGCCCGCGCGGCGGATCGTGTCGCAGAAGCCGGCGAGCTGATCCTGGCGCTTGAACTCGATCGATGGAGGGTTGGACGGCTGACGGTCGCTCACGGGCGCATCATACAGGTCCTGGATGGGCCGTGCGACCTCAGCTCCGACTCGGCCGTATCCCGGCGATCCCGCAATCGTGAGACCGGAGCCGGCGCTCCGACCTGCCCGAAGGGCGGGTGGCCGTTCGATCGGGCCGGGCCGGGCGGTTAGAATGCGCGTCGGTCTGCGGAGATACGACTGATGGACCTCGAGCGGATACAGAAAGCGGTTCGTGAGATCCTCGCCGCGGTGGGCGAGGATCCCGACCGGGAGGGCCTTCGCGCGACGCCGGGGCGCGTGGCGCGGATGTACGAGGAGCTTTTTCACGGCCTGACCCGGGACCCGGCGGTGCACCTGAAGGCGACGTTCACGGAGCGGTACGACGAGCTGGTCGTCCTTCGCGACATCGCGTTCAACTCCATGTGCGAGCACCACCTGATGCCCTTCGAGGGTCACGCCCACGTCGCGTATCTACCGGACGGGCAGGTGGTGGGGATCTCCAAGCTGGCCCGCGTCGTCGACGACTTCGCCCACCGGCCGCAGGTACAGGAGCGGCTGACCTCGCAGATTGCGGACCTGTTGATGGACAAGCTTTCTGCGAAGGGCGTGGCGGTCGTGCTCAACGCGACTCATACGTGCATGACGTGTCGCGGGATCCGCAAGGCGGGCAGCGTGATGGTGACCTCAGCCGTACGCGGCATCTGCAAGAGCGACGCCCGCACCCGCGGCGAGGTGATGACCCTGCTGCACAACGGATGACCTGGGCTAGGTGTCCGGTTACGTGCCGCTCACCTCATCCCTGTCTGCGTCGTGCTCTATGGTCGGGTCGATCTTGAGGTAGCCCTTGAGCAGATGCACGCCGACGTAGAACGGAATCGTGTCCAGCGCTGCGATCACGAACTTGAACATGTAACTGCTGCCTACCAGCGTCAGCATCCCGCCGAGACTCCGTTCACCGCCGATGAACTGGCCCCAGAACGTGATAAAGATGACCGCCGTCGAGTCCACGAGCTGCGAGATCATCGTCGAGCCGTTGTTGCGGAGCCACAGGTGCTTGCCCTTGGTCAGCCTCTTCCAGAAGTGAAACAAGAACACGTCGCAGAACTGCGCCGCCAGGTACGCGAGCATCGAAGCGAACACCGTGCTCCGCGTGCACCGGTACACCACCTCGAACAGGTCGATCTCGCTCACGGATTCCCCGAACGGCATGGCCATCGGCATCGCCAGGTGGAGCGTTTGCCAGGGCGGGGCGGACCATGAGCCCTCCGGCAGCCACCCGGGCCGGGCCGCCTCGCCGATCGGCGGAACCTGATGCCCGAGCCAGAGGAACGCGAGCACGATGCAATTCAGCAGAAGGCCCACCCAAACGACGAAGTTCGCCCGCCGCTTGCCGTAGAACTCCGAGATGAAATCGGTGCATAGAAACGTCAGCGGGTAGGGCAGCACGCCGACGGCCAGAGCCAAAGGCCCGATGTGGATGAACCGCGTGATGCCCAGGATGTTGAGCATCGTCATCGAGCCGAGGAAGATCCCGGCGAAGACGAGGAACACGCGTTCGCGGCGCTCATGGAGTGCCGGCGGAACGTGCACAGAATCGAAAAGTGTCGGCTCCATCGGTCGTGAGCATACCATCCGGGAGTTACGAGTCACAAGTTACGAGTTACGTGGAGCCGGCGCCCGAGCGTCTCACGATGAATAGACCGGGAAGATGCGGTCCGCGGCGGCGAAGAAAAGCGCCGACGTGACCAGCAGGAAGAGCTGCGTGCCAATCGCGCTGAGCACGGCGACGGCGCCGCGCGGCCGCCATCGGGACGTGGCCGCCACCGCCACCGCGTGCACGGCGAAGAACAGCAGCAGGTAGCCGCACCATGCGCCGGTCATCGCGGTGAACAGATACTCGTGGTAGAGCCCGTTGATCAGAAATACCACGGCAATCCCGCGAACCGGCGACCTCAGCCCGCCGACCGGTTTGAACACGTTCTCATAGAGGTACATGCCCGCCTCGCGGTTGTACCGCCGCCAGAAATCCGCCGGCGTGCGGGCCAGGATCGGATGCCGGCTCTGATCGATCACGTGAAGCCCGAGCAGCCGCAACGCTCCGGTCATAAAGACGAACAGTCCGTCGAAGGCCACGAGATATGCCGCCACCGCCACCACGAGATGATCGAGCCACACCGAGAGGGTCCCGAGTTGCGTTCGATGCGCCCAGACCAGTAGGGCGAGTCCCATCGCGATTTGGACCAGGCCGCGAAGGAGCCACCGGGCGCTTTCGCGGGCGGGCCGCGGCGGCTCCGCCGCGTAGCGGCGATGCACCAGGATCACCGCAACCAGCAGAAACCGCAGCCATGTTCCGAAGCCCTGCCGCCTCCACGAGGCGGCCCCGACGTGAAGATCCAAAAGCGCGGCGGCGAACAGCGGCGTCACCAGCGTCGCGATCGCCCGCGGAACAAGCTCCGGCAGCCGAACGAGGACGGGCAGCGCGAAAATGGCCGACCCGAGCACGATCAGGATCGCGGCCCTGGCGCGTGGCGCAAGCCGAAGCGTCGGCCATGCGACCCCCGACAGGAAGCACGCGGCCGACAGGATCGTTATCGCGTGGAAGTAGGGATCCAACGTCACCCAGCCGAACGCCATTGCCGGCGGAGCATATACGGCACGCGATGCATAAGCGAACCAGCGTGACGGTCGGACACATGTGTTGCCGAGACCCTGCCGGCGCCGCCGTTGCCCATGGACCGTCTGGCGTGATCCGCACGTTCAACATACGCTACCGCGTTTCCTCGAGGGCGCGTGTAGGAGGAGACGCCGATCGTACATGCCGGCCGCCAGTCGGATCGGAGGCGCGACGCGAAGATGCAACCCGTCGAGTGGCAACGGGGCCAGCACCGATGACGACGGCACCATCGCTGTCGTCCGGTGGGTCACGCCTGCGTCCGTCGTGGCGCGTCGTCGTTACCGTCGGCATCCCGTTGCTCTTCGTGGCCGCCGCTCTATGGCTGTTGAGAAGCAAACTGGCCGAGTATCGACTGGAGGACATCCTCCGCGAGCTGGAGGAGCTTTCGCGATGGCGCGTGCTGCTCGCGGCCCTTTTGGCCATGCTCGCCTACCTGGGCCTTACGGGATACGACTGGCTCGCGTTCCGTTACATCAAGCACCCCTTGGCCCTGTCCAGGATCGCGACCGCCGCCTTCATCAGCTACGCCGTCAGCTACAACCTCGGGCATTCACTCATCACCGGCGGCTCGGTCCGTCTTCGCCTGTACAGCGCCTGGGGGCTGTCGGCTCTTGACGTCACCCGCGTGGTGGCCTTCTGCGTGTTTACGTTCTGGGTGGGGGCCTGCGCGATCGCCGGAGCCACGCTTGCCATCGAGCCGGACGCCTTCGCCTCGGCCCTGCACGTTTCACCGGCGCTGATCCGACCGGCCGGGGTGCTCCTGATGGGCCTGCTTCTCGCGTACGTCCTCACCACTGCGATTCGCCGTAAGCCGATCCGGATCCGGCAGTGGGAGTTTCCGGTTCCGCCGCTGTCGCTTACCGTCGGGCAGGTTGTGGTAACCTGCGTTGACCTGACGCTTGCCGGCAGCGTGCTCTACGTGTTGCTTCCCGCGTCGTTGGGCCTGTCGTTCCCGGCCGTTATGGGCATCTACGTCCTGGCCGTCATCATCGGGCTGGCGAGCCAGGTGCCCGGAGGGCTCGGCGTCTTCGAGACCGCGTTTGTGCATCTGCTCCCCGCCGACGTTCCCGCCAGCGCGGTCGTGGGTTCACTGCTGGCTTTTCGAGGGGTCTACTTCCTGCTGCCGCTGGCCGTCGCGGCGTTGTTGATGGCGGCCCACGAAGTCGCGTTCATTTCGCGCCGCGTGCCCGACCTTCGCGACGGCTTCGTTCGCTGGTTGTCCACGCTGGTCCCGCCGACACTGGCGTTCCTGATGTTCGCCGCCGGCGTCGTCCTGTTGTTGTCCAACGCCGCGACCGCGGCCGCACGGATGCAGTGGCTCAGCGCCTACCTGCCGGTGCGGATCATCGCGCTGTCTCATTTTCTGGGCGGCGTAGTCGGGATCGTCCTGGTCCTGCTCGCCTACGCGGTCCAGCGCCGACTGGACACGGCCTACTGGGTGTCCCTCACGATCCTTGTCACCGGCGCGGTGCTCGCGTTACTCAAGGGTTTCAATTACGAGGTGGCAATCGTCCTCACCGTCACCGCCGCGGCACTGCTCCCGTGCCATCAGGAGTTCTACCGGAAGGCGGCGTTCATCCGCGAACCGGCCACCCCCGTCTGGCTCGCCGCGATCGCGGTCGTCATTTTCTGCGCCGCGTGGCTCGGGCTTTTTTGAACCGCCAAAGCCGTCATCCGCATCCCCGCCGCAGGCACCTTCGCAAGAGCCGTCAGATCCGGGGCAAACGCGTTGATGTTCCGTCGTTGCCCCATCTCACTGCGTCAACGTTCCGACGTCTTGACGTTTTGACGTTTTGACGTTTTGGCTTTTCGACTTTTCGACGGTTCCCTACTCCGTCCAGTCTCGCTTCGCGCACGATCGTCCGCGCCGTGCTCCACGTCAACCAGTGCTCGTACCACCAGGCCATGTTCTTGAACGCCCCGTATCGCTCGTAGATCTTCTCGATCTGCTTGAACGTCGGCTTCTTCCCGTTCGTGTGCACCCGGGCTACATGGGCGACGGTGGAACTGTCGATCGTCAGCCGGTCGTGTCGGCCGAGGAAGGACAGCAGCCAGCTCGCGGTTCCCGGCCCGACCCCGCGAATGGAGTACAACTCGTCGAGAAGCTCCTCGCTGGTCACACGCGGGTCGGCCGCCTTGCGGTCGAGCGACTCAGGGTCGAAACGCCCCTCGCACACGTCGTCACAGAACTTGAGGATCGTGTCCGCGCGGTAGCCGAGCCGGCATACGTCCGTCAGGTAGGTTCTGCCGGCCCGGAGCACCTCTCGCGGCGTCGGCCACGCCGTCAGGTTGGCGAAGTTCGGCACCATCGGGCCGAGCTGGCCGATGCGGTTTATCATCTTGACCGCCTGGGCCCACGCCACGTTCGTCTGGCACAGGCTTTTGAGAATGTTCTCGGTCATCGACGCCGATCGCAGGCCGCGGCCGGCACCGATTCTCGGTAGCACCCGGAGCGTCGGATGCGATGCGCACACCTCATAGAAGCCGCTGAGGTCACGGTCCAGGCCGAGGACCAAGCGCAGATCCCCACAGGCGCGGTCCAGCGCCGAGTCGTCGACCTCGTTGCCGTCTACGGCGACAGCGAGTGACACCGATTTTGCGGAACGCCGCGCCTCGGTCACAGATACCCGATAGGCCCGCCGGCCGTCCCGCTCGATGATCTGGAGGCACCGCCCCCCTTCCGACCAGCTCATCGGGTGGCACTCGTGCCACCCGTTGGCCAGCACCGTCGGCTTCAAAGCAAACGGCGTCGGGACGGTGATTGTCGTTGCAACGTGTTCCATACGGTACGGTCTACGCAGGACTCCCGTGCACGATTGTCATGTACTTCGTGGCCCGTTTCAACACCCCGGATCCAGGAAGCCTGTCGGCGTCGATGCGAGGCCGGTCGTACCGCACGTTGGGATCATACCCGCCGTCGAATCGATCATCGTGGATCACCGCTCGGCAGCTTGGCGGTTGGGCAGGGCCGGTCGATCCCCGTGGACAGGGACGGGTCGAACGAACCTCCTCCGGTCAGCAAATCCAGAAGCATGAGGACGTCAAGCTGCGTGCATCGGTTGTCCCGATCGAGGTCACATTCGACAGCCGGAGCCGGGGCGCCCCCGGTCACGTGAGCGATCAACGCCAGGACGTCGTTGCCATCGACGAACAGGTTGCCGTCTACGTCGCCCGGTAGCGACGCTAGACACACCTCGTTGAAGCCGGATTGGCCCGGAAGGAACTCCAGGCAGCCCCATCGACGCGGCGGCAAGGGGCGGTTCAGTGTGATCGTGACCGCCCCATCCGCGGCCGCCGCGACGTGCGTGCAACGCACGCCGCCGGCCGGCCCATCGACAACGTGAACGGCGAAGTCGTTACAGCCTAGTGTCGGCCCGGCCGGCTTCGCACCGACCCAAAGGTCGACGGTACGCCACCCGAACGCCGCCTTCGGGTCGTCGGGCCGGTGCGGTGCGCCAGGGTCGACCGCGCAGTTTCGCGGCGTGCTCGGGATCGGATGCACCGCACAGCCGATCTCAACTACCAGCGGCGCGGCCTCGGGAATAACGCTCCGCTCGGGTGTCGGACTGGTGAAGAATGTGTCACCTTCGTCGGTACTGATCGTGTAAGTGAAACGGCCGCAGGCGTCCGGCGATGACGCGAGCAAGAGCGTCCCCGCGTAGGCGCGGGCTCCCGCGTCGGTCGCTCCACGGTCATCGAAGACCAGGCAGCCGTAGCGCAGGTCGCGCACGGTCGTGTCCACCGCGCAGATCCGGGACTGGATGTTCGCGAAGATGAAGTCCGGGCGGCTCGGGTCGATCGTCGCCGAGGTCGTGCAGACGCCGTCAGGACATTCGTCGTCACCCGCGCACGGCCGCCCGTTGCGCCCACCGCCGACGCAGCCTGTGGGGGAATCCGGGAGTCCGAGCTGGGCCAGCCGCCCAGCAAGGCCGCTCGTCGAACCGGCGTCAACGCCGACAGTCACCTGGTAGACACGGAGTACGCCGATCTCCACGCCCCAACCGGATAGGTAGGCGTCAACCGTGACGATGTCACCGGGATCGATCCGAACGCGGGCCGCCGGCTCGGGCAGGTCGATTCCGTTGACCGCCGCGGCCCGAAAGGAAACCAACGCCGCTCGTCCGGCGGCGGCAAAACCGAGCGAACAAACGGCGGCCAGTGCGGAGAGCGCTGCCAGTCGGCCTCGGAACATGGTGCAGGTTCTTTACGGCGCGCCGGGTCGTCCGTCGTGTCACACGTTCGACGCGCCATTCTGCACGGTGCGGACGGAAGGTGCAAGGCTCGTGGTGATTCGGGAATGTGCCGCCCTTGCGCGAAGGACCTGTGCGGGCCCGTCCGTCCCTGCCGGTTCGTAGGGAACAGGGAGCGTTGGCGAAGTCGGCCGACCGGGCGGCGGACCGGCTCAGGATGCGGCGAGCTCTTTCACCGCAAGGTAGCGCTGCGCGGACTTGACTCCTTCGGCGTTGGCGGCAAAGCGGTGTCCGACGATCTCGCCAAGGACGTGGGCAGCCAGGCGCGCGTCCGGGCCACCATGGGCGACGACTGCCGCGACCAGCGACAGGCCGCTGTGGTCGCCGATTCGCCCCAGGGCGGCGGCCGCTCTAAGCGCCACCTTGCGGTCCTCGTCGTCGAGCAATCGCGCCAGCTCGATTGAGGCCTCGGCCATCCGAAGTGCCCCGGCCGCGATGGCGGCCCGCGCGCGCACCTCTCGGTCCGCATCATCGAGCATTCCGAGCAGGGCGGATCTCGCCGCCTTCGAGCCGATCTTCATCAGCACGTCCGTGGCTGCGAGGCGGACGCTCGCATCACCCGAGGTGGACAGCGCCAGCACGGTTCGCTCCTCGGCGACGTGGATGCGCCGCATCGTCCCGATGGACGACAGCGTATCCAGTGCCTGTTCGCGCTTCAGAGCGCCCACACCGTCGGCCTCCACGGCCCGGCGGCCCGCCTCGACCGGTACGTACGGTCGACCCTGGATAAGGGGATCCAGGGCGCTCATCGGCTTGACCTGCGCTCTGCGGCGCGCCTGGATGTCGGCGATGCGCTGCTCAAACTGAATCCCGGCGCGGTACAGGTTGGCGTCGTGCTGCCGGCACCAGGCTACGCTGCCGCGGACCCAGAACTTCCGCTTGTTGTCACTGAGCCGCACGTGAACCACCTCGCCGCGGAACAACGGATGCGCGCTGTAGATGCAGACGCCGCCGCGAGAGATATCGTGGACGGGCGCTACGAACTCGTCCGGCGCTAACGTCACGTTGGACAACCTCCCGGCGTAAACGCACGCGACGGTCACATTTCCGTTGCAGACGAAGCGCTTGGCGCGGTGCCCGAACATGCGCCGTGGCGGCCCTTTCGGGCGGTGCTCGTGTCGGCTCGAGAACTCGTCCGGCGCGACGGCCGGCTCACGGCCCGTCGCCGCCCCGTTCTGCCAATACCGTTCGAACAAGTCCCGCCAGCAACTCAGCAGATCCCGGTCGAACTGTCGGCCGGCCTGCGTTCGCATGGCCCTGTTTGCCTCCGGCGCAGTGAACGGCTTGCGGTAGCTCCGCCTCCCGATCATCGCATGGAAGGCATCGACGATCGACAGAATCCGGCTCCCCAGAAGCAGGTCGGATCCGCCGACGCCAACCGGGTAGCCGCGGCCGTCGATTCGTTCATGGTGTTGAAGGATGATTCGCCGAACCTCCGACGTCGCGTCCGGATGATCTCCCAGCAGGCGGACCGATTCGATCGGATGCTGTTGGATCAGGCTGACCTCAGCCGGGCTGAGCGGCCCGGGCTTGTTGATCACCTCGGGCCGGATTGCGAGCTTGCCGACATCGTGCATCATGCCCGCGAAGCCCAGCGCCTGGAGCTTCTGCCGGTCGCCGCCGAAGATCTCCGCCCCGAGCATCGTCGCCAGCGCCGACACCATGAACATGTGGCTCGCCGTCGTCCGCTCATGCTCGGCCATCTGAAGCATGTTCGCCGCGATCAACGGGTCGGAAAGAACGCAGGCAATGACGTTATCCACCACCGATGTCACCCGCCGCAGGTCCAATGCGGGCTCCGTCGGCTGGCAGATATCGCGGGCCACCGACGTGCCGACATGCAACACCAGGCTCGCCTTTTCTGCCGGTGCCAGCTCCGACGATTGGAGCACCACGGCGAGTCTGCTCTCGAGGATTTGCTCGCACTGAGACAGGTCCTGTGTACGGACGTAGAGCGTCCGAACGCCGTGCTCCGACAACCGCTCGAAGTCCGGCTTGGCAAGCTCGGCGCCGGCCTCACTGTAGAGAACGGGCCGGTCCCGTCCGTGCCCGGGAAGGTAGACCGCGAACGTGGCGCTTTCGTTTCCGCCCAAGGCCGGGGCGGCCCCGATCGGCACTGCTGAATAACCGCTCGGCAACGACATACGTGATACCTCTAGGCCAAGTATGGGATATCACGCCGCGCTGCACAGATTCGCCTGCCACGAAGCCCCGCGTTGCCGGGTCCGAGAAAGGGACAAGGGGAATGAAAGCCCGCGCTCGCATCGGGGCGAGCGCGGGCCGTCGTGGTCATGGACGTTATCGGTGGTATCGGATCGTCACGCCGCCATTGTGTCGTGAGTGTCCCCAGCCATGCCCCGGCCACGCCGACCGGACCGGAACCGGCCGCCGAACCGTGACTACCGGACGAACGTAGACCGCCCTGGAGCGGACCACCGGACCGTAATACACCGGCGCCGCATTGACGCGGTGCGAAAACACGTACGTTGGTCGGATGACGTAGCTCACGGCCGGCGCCGGCGCGGAATATGCCCGGTCATAGACGACCGTGTGGGTCGCCGACCCACACGATGAATAACCTATCGAAAGGTGGTCCGCACGAGCCGCACCGCCGCCCGCCCCCCACGCGGCAACGATCCCGGTCAGCAGCACGCAGGCCGTCGTCGACTTGCCAACCATCATCACAGGTCTCCTCATTTCAACGCCATGATCGGTCTTGCCCCCGAAACGCTCGGGCGCCGTCGAGGTAGAAGACAGTTGACGTGTGAAGATAGTTAGTTGAAGAATATTATATCGCTACGGAGTGATTAACGATTTAATTACTAGTCCTTTACTGAACTTTCTGTTCAAGCGATTCTCGCATGAGCCGCATGATGCGCATGAAATGCTCGCGGTCGCTCGGAGATAGCACGGACAGCAACGCGTACATCGTGCCGAGGCGTGCGGAGCGGTACTTGTCGTGAGCCATCCGTCCGGGTTCCGTAAGTGACACATCCACACGACGCCGATCGTGTGGGTTGATGCGGCACTCCACGTAGCCCCGCCCGCCGCTTTCCTCAAGCGCCCGGATCACTCGCGACATCTGTGCGGGCACCACGCCGACCAGCCTCTGGATCTCGCCGATCGTCAACATGTCCACTTTGCTCAGTGCGTCGAGCGTCAGGAACTCGGTCTCGGAGAGATCATCAGGGCCGGCAGGAACGCGGGATCGAGCGATGGCGATCAACTGGTAGAGCTCGAAGATCTCCGCCGCCATCCGGTTCAACGTGTCTTTAGATGCTGTCAACGTCAGCCCGCTCCTGCTCAAGGCCAAGTCCTGCTTCGATTGTACATCAAGCCGAAACAATACACCAGGCGATACATTACACCGAACGGAAGGGTCCTGCGACAGGTGGCGTCAGCCGCCGGCGTCCCCCGGTGGCCCGGACGATCCGTCGCGACCCGGTATGTCCGTGCGGGCCGCGTGCAGCCATGTCGCGATGAGCTTTCGTTCATTGTCGCTAAGGCGATCCCGGAAGCGCGGCATTTGCGCCGGTTCGTCTCCACCCGCGCCATAGCGCAGCTCGTGGTCCGGCTCGGCGATCATCCGTTCGAGCCATTCGACCGAGCCGTACCCCAGCATCTCCGGCGCATCGACGAAGCCGGCGCTGACGCCGTCGTAGCGATGGCACTCGTTACACACGAGCATGAAGAACTGTCGCCCGTCGAGGATCTGTTGTCCGGCCTCGGTTCGCTCGAGCTCTACCACGATCGCGGGCGGATCGTCGATGCTGTAGGGCGAGACGTCCCGCAGCCTGCCCGGAGCGACGGATTCGTTTTCCAGGTACGCTGCGACAGCGTCGAGGCTCGTGCGGAGTTCCTCGATCGCACCGTCGGACCTGTATTCGGCGGTCCTTTTGGCAATCCAATCGCGCATCTGCGTGTGCGCCGGCGAACCGTCATCCTTCGTCATCCTGCCGAAGTACGAATCTGACATCGGATCCCCGAGCAGTCCACGAACCCATGCGCGGCTCGCGAAGCCGGCCAGGTCCGAGGACGTCGCCGGCTCCCCAGGAACCTCCTCGACACCGTTGTGGCCGTCATAACGGTGGCAGGTCGCACAGTTCGCTGCGAACAGCTCCGGTCCACGGATCATGGGATCCTGCCGGAGCAACGGGAGCGGACCGGCCGGCGGAATGCCGTTCGCGGTCGCGAGCTCGATAGCCCGTTGCGCCACCGCCCGAGATCGTCGGAGCTTGTTGTGGTGCGCACGCGCTCGCAGGATCGCCTGATCCGTGGCGGTCAAGGCCTCGCCGTCAAGTTGCCGGGCGCGAACGGCATCGACGATGCGGTCCGGTGGATTCCGATCGGCCCGGATCGCCGCGTAAGTCAGCCATACGATTCCCGCGCCAACCAGGACCGTGAACGCGGCGGTTGCGAAACGGCCCGGCCGCCCCGGCAGCCATCGCTCGACGTACGGGAAGAGCACGAATGCGGCGACGAAGGCCGCGGGCACGATGACGGCCCCCAGCACCTCCAGCCATGGCCCATTGAAGGCCTTGAGCCATTGGAACAGGAACAGGTTGAACCACTCGGGGCGTGCGGGGTAGTCGGCGCCCGAAGGGTCGGTCGGCGCCGTCAGTAGTTTGCCGCCGGACCCGCCGTGCACGAAGATGGCCGCCGCAAACAGCCCGGTCAGGATCACCGCGCAAAGGAACGGCTGCCCGAGGCGTCGGGCCGTTCCGCCAGCATCGTCGGCGGCGCCGTTGTCGGGCGCGGAGCACGGCGAGGTACGATGTGGCGATCCAACGGCGTACAAAACCACGGCGCACACCGGCAGGACCGCCACGTGAAGCGCGTAGAACCGCGTAAGCGTGAGATTCCCCAGGTCTCGCCCGCCGATGAGGATCTCGCGCAACATCCCGCCGGCCAGCGGCGTCAGGGCCAGAATATTGGTACGAACCTCCGTGCCCCAATAGCCGTGTTGATCCCAGGGCAGGGTGTATCCGCTGAGCGCCGAGGCCATCGCCACGAACAGCAGGCCGAGCGCCGACCACCAGAGCCGGCGGTGCATGAAGCGATAGGCGCCCATCAGCACGAGTTGGAGCAGGAATAACGCCGCGACGGCGATGAGCGCGTCAGACGCGAACCGATGGAGCCCGCGCACCAGCCACCCGAGCGTCATGCGCTCCTGGATGTACCAGACACTTCCCCATGCCGTCGTCGCCGATGGGCTGTACACGGTCATCAGGCACACGCCGGTGACCGCCTCGACAACCAACAGGAACGCAGCCGCGGCCCCCAACGTCATCGACGCCATCCCGCGGCGCTTCAATCTGACCTCCGGTCTTGGGGGATCAGCGTGTTCCGGCATGTCGAGTCAACTTGAGTCGCAGCGCCGTGGCGGCGCGCCCGACCACGTCACGCGACGGGACGTCGTTCGGCGACGCCGGTTTCGAATTCCTGATAGTCGACCTCCACCCAGCGGTGCCCGTCGTCGTCCGGTTCGGTGACGCGAAGGGGAAGCGGATCCATGTCACGCGGCGACGGCCCGAAGAGGCGTTGCCCGTCCTTGTCAAACGCGCTCGCGTGGCACGGGCAATGAAATGTCCCGCGCCCGGGCGAATACTCGATCAGGCATCCCAGGTGGGGGCAGATCGCCTGGAAACAGCGGAAAACCCCATCGCCACCGGCTGCGTCCGTTCGCAGCATCCAGACGCGACCGATCGGCCCCGACGGGTAGTGAATGTACGCATCCCACCGATCCGCCGCGACCGTAACGCAGACCGGGCGATCGTCAGGAATGGCGTCCATCCGTGCCAGCCGGACCGACTGTTTGCGCGCCCTCGCCCGCCCTGGCGGGGCGATAACGAACAACAGGCCTGGCAGGGCCAGGGCCGCGCCCAGACCCCATCGTACCGCCGCTGCCGCCTTGGCAAGGAATGCACGTCTATGCATCGTCCGGCCCGAACCTATCGGTCCCGAGGATGATTACGGCCATCATACACGGATGTTACGCTTTGCACCGCTGCCGGGCCGTGGTAAGGCCGTATTCGGACCCTGCCTCAACGCGTCGTTTTGCCGGCCCACATTCTTGCGGCGGCCCTTGACGGTTGCCGCGTCCGTGAGGTAACGTATCGGTCTGCGATTGTGTTCGCAAACGGGGTTTCGTTCTTTCAGGACGGGGAGGAATCCGGCCGCTTGGCGGTCGAGCACCCATCGTTGACGGTAATTCGGAGGTGAAGACGTGTATCGCACCGGTATGCTCGCAAGAAGGCTACTTCCATCGTGTTTGTTCTGCGTTGGGCTGGCAATCACCGGCTCGGCGGTTTACGCGGCACTGAAGCAGAGCGGCGACCTGCGGAACCGCGAAGTCCCGTGTTGTTTCCGGCTGGTTCGTGAGTGCACGACGATGCCTCGAAGTGAGTGCAAGGACGCCGGCGGGCGTCCCGGCGCGCGGGGCACGACCTGCGACGACGGGTTCGACGTCGCCTGCCCGTCGCGCGGCGGCGGCGGGCAGCCGGCCGCTTGTTGCTTCCCGGACGCCACTTGCGAGGACATGAATCCCAGAGACTGCCGTTCTGAGGGTGGCCGGCCGAACCTCGACGGGCTCTGCGAAAGCGTCGACTGTACGAACGCCTCGGCCTGCTGTTTCCAGGACGGGACGTGCATGGAACTCGACGCCCGAACCTGTTTCGGCGACGGCGGGCGCCCCCAGCGTGGCGTAACTTGCGCGGACGCGAACTGTGAGTCCAACACCGAGGCGTGCTGCCTGCGGGACGGGACGTGCCGGGATCTCCCTCGTCGCGATTGCCGCGCCGAGGGCGGCAGGTCGTCGGGCGCCGGCACCAACTGCGACACCACCACATGCGAGCAGACGAGCCGGGCCTGCTGTTTCCAGGACGCGCCCTGCCAGGACTTGACGTCGCTGGAGTGCTTCCAGGCCGGCGGACGACCCGAGGCGGCCGGATCCGCGTGCGCCACCACGACCTGCGGTGGCGGCGGTGGCAACACCGTGGCGTGCTGCCTCGATGATGGCACTTGTTCCGATCTCGGCTCGTTGGCATGCTTCCAGGAGGGTGGTCGACCGCAAGGTCAGGATACGGATTGCGCCACGACGGAGTGCGGCGGAGGCCCGGGCGGGACCATCGCCTGCTGCATGGACGACGGGACCTGCCAGGATCTCGGGGCGCTGGAGTGCTTCCAGGCCGGCGGACGCTCGCAGGGCCAGGAAACCGAGTGTGAAACCGCGCAGTGCGGCGTAGCGACACGTGCGTGCTGCTTCGATGACGCCACCTGCCAGGACCTCCGATCACTCGAGTGCTTCCAGGCGGGCGGGCGGCCGCAGCCGGAGGGCAGCACCTGCGAGACCGCGAGCTGTGCGACCGAGACGACGGCGTGCTGCATGCCCGACGGCACGTGTCAGGATCTCCGCACCTTGGAGTGTTTCCAGGCCGGGGGTCGTCCTGACCCTGATAACGCCTGCGCGACGGCCAGTTGTGGGCAGAGCGCCGTCGCCTGCTGCTTCGACGACGGGTCCTGCGACGACCTGCGGGGGTTCGACTGCCTCGGTGCCGATGGTCGGCCGCAGGGTACGGGGACCGATTGTGCGAACACGACCTGTGAAGTGTCCCTCGGTGCGTGTTGCTTCCCGGGCGCGGCCTGCATGGAACTGCTGAGGCGTGAATGCACCGATGGCGGCGGCGACTTCCGCGGCGCAGGGACCCTGTGCAGCGAGGTCGACTGTTCCGTGGACACGCAGGCTTGCTGCTCGCCGGCGGGTAACTGCACCGACGTTCCGCGGCAGGACTGCATCGACGGGGGCGGAACTCCGCAGGGCCTCAACAGCGACTGCGAAACCGCGGACTGCCAGCCAGATACCAGCGGCAACGCCTGCTGCTTCGAGGATGGCACCTGCCAGGAGCTCAGTTCGTTCCGGTGCCGCCGTGACGGCGGAGAGTCCGTGCCGGGATCGTGCACCCCGGAAGGAACGTGCCCGACGCCGTAGCGCGTTCTGCGTGGCAACATGATCTTGCGCCGCCGTGCCCGCGCCGCTGGCGCGGGCACGGCCCGGCGCGGAAGACGGCGCAACGGGCCCGGGGGGGCAGCCGGTACATTCGCGGCGCTCGGGGCGCACGTTCGCTTGTCGGTTTCGCGGTGGAATCAGCAGGTAGCCAGATGCGGGTGGATCGATGAGTGGTTATCCTCGGCGGGTCGTGCTCCGGGCCGGTTTGATGGTCTGCGCGTGCGTGGCGGCTGCTCAAGACCAGGTCTTCGCCCAGGCTGTGGCCTGCTGTTTTCCTGACGCACAATGCGCCAACCTGGCGCCCGAGACCTGCCTGGCGGTCGGCGGCAGACCGCAGGGCCCCGACTCGAACTGCGACACGACCGATTGTTCGATGGTCTCCGCTGCGTGCTGCTTCCCGGACGCCGAATGTGCCAACCTCACACCGGCAATCTGCCTCGCCCTGGGCGGGCGTCCGAGCCAGCCCGGCACCGACTGTAGCGGGGTGATGTGCGAGGAAACCCTGCTTGCGTGCTGCTTCGCCGGCAACAGTTGTCAGGACCTCGGACTGGTGCAATGTCTGACCGGAGGCGGGGTCCCGCAGGCGCCGGAGAGCGAGTGTGAACTGGTCGAGTGCATGACTTCGACCGTGGCCTGCTGCTTCTCTGACGAGACCTGTGAGGACCGTCTACAGATCGACTGCCTGCTCAACCTCGGTTTCCCGCAGGGCCCCGAAACGAGCTGCGCCGCGGCCGACTGCGTGACCGAGCCGGCGGCCTGTTGCTTTCCGGACGGCACCTGCCTCGACCAGTTGCCGGTCGACTGTTTCTTCGAGGGCGGTCGGCCGAACGTTCCGGGCACTTTATGTGAGGCCGTATCATGCAACGCCAGTCTCCGTGCCTGCTGCGCACCCGACCTCACCTGCTCCGACAAACGCCTGATCGAGTGCTTTCTGGACGGTGGCAGGCCCCAGGAGCGCGGCTCGGCGTGCGAGACGACGGTCTGCCTGCCGGTTACGGCCACATGCTGCATCGAGGGCAGCGACTGCGTCGAGCTGAACCCCGATGACTGCCGCGCTTCGGGCGGCCGGCCCGGCCGACCGGGCAGCGTCTGTTCGGAATCGAGCTGCGGAACGCGATCAACAACGGTCGCGTGCTGTTTCGGCGACGGAACGTGCGCCAATCTATCGTCCCGAGAATGCCGGAGTGCCGAGGGCGTGTCGCAGGGTTTCCGCAGCGCCTGCGCCGACGTCGATTGTCCGCGCTTGACCAAACCGTGTTGCCTCCCGGACGGGACGTGCGTTGATGTCGCCGCCAACATCTGCGCCGCCATGGACGGGCACCAGGCTCGCGGTGGCAGGGACTGCGTCACAGCCGTGTGCCGCTGACCGGTGCGGCTTCCGCCGCTTGTGCCGTTCGGTCACCCGGCGTGGGTTTTCGGGCAGGCGAAAAGGGGGGGAGAGAGCATGCGTCCGCGTGGGTGTCATGTCGCTTGCGCGCTGGTGATCGCGGGATCCGCGGCGACCGCGGCACGGGGCGGCGAGACCGTGGCTTGTTGCTTCTCCGACGGGCAATGCGCAAACCTGATCCTGGAGCAATGCGTGGCCGCGGGGGGCCGGCCGCACGGCGCCGGAACCACATGCGATACGACGGACTGCTCTGCGATCGAAGTGGCGTGCTGCTTTCCCGACGGTCAATGCGCCAACCTGACCAGCGCGGTTTGCCTGGGGCTCGCGGGGCGGCCCGGGCCGGAGGGAAGCTCCTGTGCCGATATCACCTGCGAGGTGACCTTGCAGGCGTGCTGCCGATCGGATTCGACGTGCGAGAACCTCAATCCGGTTCCCTGCCTGGTCAGCGGCGGCGCACCCCAGGGGCCCGATACCTCCTGCGGCACGCTCGATTGCAGCACCGCCACCGGTGCGTGCTGTTTCGCGGACGGAACATGTGAGGACCTGCTGACCGTGGATTGCTTGGTCGGGCTGGGCTTCCCGCAGGGGCCGAACACGACCTGCCTGGAACGGACCTGCTTCAACGCGCCCGGCGCCTGCTGCTTTCCGGATGAAACCTGCGCTGACCTCCAAGCGATGGACTGCTGGGTCGAAGACGGCCGGCCGTCTGCGCCGGGCAGCTCCTGCGCCGCGACGGACTGCACCTCGCCCCTTCGCGCTTGCTGCTTCCAGGACCTGACGTGCAGCGACATGCGGCTCTTCGCGTGCATCCGTTCCGGTGGGCGGGCGGCGTCCGAGGGCACCTTGTGCGGCGAAAGCGTATGTCAGCCGTTCGAAGTGGCCTGCTGCCTTCGCGATGGGACCTGCCTTCAACTCGAGGCTGGGGATTGCAGGGCCCAATCCGGCCGGCCCGGCCAGACCGGCAGCCATTGCGATACGACGGATTGCGTCGCCGCCGATGGAGCATGCTGCCTGCCGGACGGAAGCTGTGCCGAGCTGCGCTGGCGGGATTGCCGGAAACAGGGCGGCCGCCCCCAGGGGCGTGGGACGTCGTGCGCCGGATTCTCATGTGAGCCGGCGACGATCGCGTGCTGCCTGCGCGACGGCGACTGCCAGGATTTGCTGCGTACGCAATGCAACCGCGAAGGCGGCAGTCCTTCCCGCCGAGGCGAAACCTGCAAGACGGTCGATTGCGGGCGTTAGGCTTCGCGATTCCACGATAGGCCGGCCATTGCTTAGAATCCGCGCATGGCGCGCGACTACTTCGTGATCGATGCGTTTACCGGCACGCCGTACAGCGGAAACCCGGCCGCCGTGGTGCTCGACGCGGAGGGGCTGGCCGATGAGCAGATGCAGGCCATCGCCGCCGAGTTCAACCTCAGCGAAACCACGTTCATCCTGCCGTCCGAGCGCCGCGACAATCAGGACACTTCCTTCGCGCGCCGGTTCCGCTGGTTCACGCCGGCCGCCGAGGTCACCATGTGCGGTCATGCGACGGTGGCCGGGCTTCACGCCCTGGTCGAATCCGGACGCATTCCCGAACCTGCCGGGATCACCGACCCGACGACGGTTCGAATCGAGACGCTCGGCGGAATGCTCACCGGTTTCATTGAGCGGATGCCCGGCCCGCTGCGGGGTCGAATGATCTGGCTGGAGCTCGTCAGCCCGGCGCTCACGACATTCCCGGCGCCGATCGGACCGCTCGCCGAGGCGCTGGGTGCCGCAACGGAGGCGGTGGACGTTTCGCTCCCGCCCGCGACAACACAGGACAATGACCTGATCGTTTTCGTGAAGGACTTCGTTACGCTGAACGCGCTGGCGCCGAGCTTCGGGCCGCTTGCCGCATGGCTCACCGATCAGCGCATCCGCGGCCTTTGCGTGGCGACAGTGCGAACTGTTACGCCGTCGGTACATGTGCAATCCCGGTTCTTCGCCCCGAGCGTCGGGATCGACGAAGACCCGGTTACCGGCAGCGTCCACGGCCCGCTGGCCGCATATCTCGCGGACCGCGGTATGGCCCCGAGTTACGATGGGGTTGCGGCGTTGGTGTGTACGCAGGGCAGGCCCGGCGGGCGGGTCGGGCGGATTCACGCCCTGGTCGGCCGAAGCCCCGACGGAGCGCGATGGGTGCGGATCGGCGGTGAGGCTGTGGTAACGATGCGCGGGCAATTGGTCCAGCGGCATTCGCAATCGACCGGTCGGCGGGCCGATTCGGCGGATGGTGAATCCGGCGGAATCCGACGCGAATCGCCTTGACGGATTGCGGGACAGGAATGAGAATCAGGACGGTTTGGTGTCGATCGGAGGTACGGGCCGGCATGCATCAAGAGTCGTAACCACGGCGGTTGGTCCACTCGCCGGGGGCGACTTAGAATCAGAAAAGAACGCGGATCGTGGTAATGGGTGAGGGTTTGAGCCGTCACCTACTTTAATCGTCGTGATTGTGATTTTTTTCACAAACGCGGCGGGGTAGTGTGCCGCCCCTCGTGTGGGTCAGCCACCGGGGCCCGGGCCGGGCTTCGGATCGGGACCTTCGATCGCGAGTCTTCGACACTGTTGTCCACGGGCCGCCACCGCGCAGTTGCAAGATGGCAGACGAACACTCGAGCGAGACAGCCCCGCCCCTACGCCCTACCGGCGTTCCGGGCGTGCCGCAGGCGCTGGACGCGCCCGAGTTGGACCCTCGCCTCGAGCCGTTGTCGATGTCCTTGATGGGCCGGCTGTTCGCCGTTCCGCTGGTCATCATCGGCGGCATCGTAGGCGGCGCCGTCGTGGTCGTGCTCCTCTTTGCTGGGCCGGCCGCGCCCGAGCCTCGCACCATTGAGGAACTGTTGTCCGCACTCGAAATGACCAGTGGCGACCGAAGCATGGGCGTGCTTCTGCCTCGCGACAAGGAACTCTGGCAGGCGGCGCAGGAGCTGAGCCTGCGGCTGAACGAAAAGGACGAAGAGCCGACGCTGAGCGACGAGGAACTTCAGAATGCCGCCGTCCGGCTGAGCTCGCTGATCAAGGCGGACCTCAACAGCGGGCCGCGGTCGGCAACGGCTCCGGACTTCTCGCAGCCGCGCGGCGGGTCGGCACGGTTACAATACATGATGCGGGCGTTGGCACGGACGGAGCGCCCCGAGGCCGTCGAGACGCTTCTCGACGTTCTCGGTCGCGGCAACGAATTCTACGCTATGCTCGCGATCAAGGAGCTGGCGGAATTGCATGAGCTGGCGGAGGCCCGTGAGGCGGTGAACCCGATCATCGACGTGCTGCGCTCAGCCTCGGAGGACCGCACGAAGCTGGTGGCGTCGACGGCGTTGTCGGTTCTGGCCCGGCCCGGGGATCAAGGTGTGATCGATGCGTTGGGAAGGGCGAGGCTCTCGTCCGAGGGTGAGGTGGCGTGGTCGGCGGCGCTGGCGATGGCCCGACTGGGCGACCCGGGCGGGAAGTCGACGTTGATGGATCTCCTCGACCGCACTTTCCTTTCGTCTGATAACGTGTACGAGGTCGAGGACGAGAAGGGGGCGGTTCGGCGATATCGAATGCCTGCGCAGCGAGTGGATGAAGTGATGTTGGCGGCGATCGACGCGGCCGCCAACCTGGACGAGCCCGACGTCTGGGACATGATCGGCGCGATTGCGGAGTCGGACCCGTCGCCCGGCGTTCGGGGCCGGGCACAGGCGGCCGTGCGCGGGCGGATGTAACCGGCTCGACGCCCCCTTTCGGGCCCGCTGGCGCCTGTCGGGGACGGAGCGGAGAATCATGGCGACGAAGGAACAGGTTACGAAAGTCTGGATCGAGGAGGGCTGCATCGTTTGCGATGCCTGTGAGAACGCGGCTCCGGACGTGTTCGAGGTGCTCGAGGAGACGTGCATCATCCGCCCCGCCGCGATGAGTCCGGATTTCACCAAGCCGCGCACGCAGGAGATCATCGACGCGGCCGAGGAGTGCCCGGTCGACGTTATCAAGTTTGAGACGGTCTCTGCGGAGGTTGCCGACGAGGAAGGCGCGCCGGCACCCGCCGCCGAATCCGCCGCGAAGCCGGCCGCCGAGGCGGCGGCCGACAAGCCCGAGCCCGTGGCGGCCGCGGCCGACAAGCTCAAGCCGGCGAAGAAGGAGTCCGTGCCGGCGGCAAAGAACGATGCGCCAACGAAGAAAGCCGAGCCGGCCAAGGCTCCGACGGGTGAGCCGGAACCGGCGATTGCAGCCCTGCTGCGGGCGGCGACGGGCCGCGGCGGCGCGGCGACCATACAGCGTCGTCCACAACTGGTGGAGGGCGCGCGCGCCCGGGTGAAGGATCCGCGGGACCTTCCCCCTGACGCCCGGCAGGCGAAGGTGCTTGAGGCGGCCCGGAAGGTGCGTCAGTCGCCGGATCAGTCGCGGCGCGATTTCATGAGCGGCGCCGCGGTGACGGTGGGCTGGGTGGCGTTCGGCGTGGGTACGGGCATTTCGGTGGGGCCGGCGTTCGGGCGGTTCATGATGCCGAACGTGCTGGAGGAGCCGGACCCGCGCATCCGCGTGGGCAAGCTTCAACAGTATCTCGAGATGCAGCCCGGCGAGGTCAACGAGGACTACAAGCCGCAGGGCATCTGGATGATCCGCGAGGAGGAGCGCATCGCCGCCCTGAGCATCATCTGCACGCACCTGGGATGCATCCCGAACTGGCTGCCCAACGATCGGAAGTTCAAGTGCCCGTGCCACGGCAGCGGGTACTATTTCAACGGGATCAACTTCGAGGGTCCGACACCCCGGCCGTTGGAGCGGTTTCGGCTCTACGTCGAAGACGGGCTCGTCACGGTTGATAAGAGCAAGAAGTACCAGTACGAATTGGGGCAGTGGGACCAGCCGGGGAGCTTCATCCCCGCCTAACAAGACAGGTTCGAACACGTGGACGGGGCGCTCGTCGCGAGTGAACCCGGACGCATCCCGGCGCGGCGGGATGCCGTTCGCATCAAGGGCATAGCGGGCCATGCTATCACGACTCGGCAACTGGGTACGCGAGAGCCAGATCTGGGGCAGTATCTTCCGCCACGGAATACCGCGCGATCGGCGCACGCGGGCCATGGCGGTGCTCAGCAACGTCTTCCTTCATCTTCACCCGGTGGCCATCCGCAAGAGCGGAATCCGCCTCTCGTTCACCTGGTGCATGGGCGGCCTCACCTTCTTCCTGTTCCTGGTCGAGATCGTCACCGGCGTGCTCCTGATGTTCTACTATCGCCCGACGGTCGAGTACGCCTACTTCGACATCCAGGGTCTTCGGGCCCATGTGACCCTTGGTCTGCTGCGCGAGCTTCATCGCTGGGGCGCGCACGCCATGATCATCACGATCTGGCTGCACATGCTCCGTGTTTTCCTGACGGGAAGCTACAAGCCGCCGCGGGAGTTCAACTGGGGCGTCGGCGTGGTTCTGCTCGTATTGACGATGCTGCTGTCGTTCACGGGCTACCTCCTGCCCTGGGATCAGCTTGCGATGTGGGCGATCACGGTCGGTTCCAACATGGCCCGGGCCACGCCGGGGCTCGGTTCCGAAGGGCCGATGGCATCGTTCCTCCAGATTGGCGGCGTGCCGCTGGTCCACGCGGGGGACGACCTCCGGTTCGGGCTACTCGCCGGGACGTTCGTGGGGCCCAACGCCCTGCTGCGGTTCTACGTTCTGCACTGCGTTTTCATTCCGGTCGTGGTGACCGTCCTGCTCGCGGTGCACTTCTGGCGCATCCGGAAAGACGGCGGGATCAGCGGGCCGCTGTAATGCCGGGACATGAGGGGCCATCGTCGTAAGCCAAGCGGCCGGAGAGATCGACAAGGGTGACACCGAACACGACAGTATCGATCGCCATGCCGCCGCTGCTGGCCGCAGAGTCGGTCATCGACGGCGTGAAGGAGCTGATCAACGCGCTGTGCCAGCCGCATTGGTTCCTGATTCTGAGCGTCGCCGGCCTTGTCGCGTTTCTGTGGTTCTACCGCGCACTGACCCGGCCGTCGGTCGCGGTTCCGATCGGCGTCTTCGGCGTCGTATTCTTCCTGGTGAGCTGCCTCGACCACAACTTCTTCAAGATCGTCTCCAAGGGCGACAACGTCCCGATCGTGATGATGATGTTCGCGATCGTCTACGTCCTCTGGCTGTCGTTCCGTCAGGCGGCGATCAACGACGAAAACATCGAGCAGGGCAAGCCGCTCATCGAGGCCGGCTCCGACGACAAAGTGCTGGTCTGGCCCGACCTGGTCTACACCGAGCTGATCGCCCTGGTGCTCTGCACCGCGTTCCTGACCGTCTGGGCGATCTTGCTGCGCGCCCCGCTTGAACAGCCGGCCGACCCTAACGTGGCCCCCAACCCGGCCAAGGCGCCGTGGTACTTCCTGGGCTTGCAGGAGATGCTGGTCTATTTCGACCCGTGGCTGGCGGGCGTGATCTTCCCGGGTCTGATCATCGTCGGGCTGATCGCGGTGCCTTACATCGACAAGAATCCGCGGGGCAACGGCTATTACACCTTCAAGGAGCGGCCGTTCGCGATCTCGACGTTCATGTTCGGGTTTCTCGTCCTCTGGATCCTGCTCATCATCTTCGGGACGTTCCTGCGGGGTCCGAACTGGAACTTCTTCGGCCCGTACGAATACTGGGATCCGCATCGTCCGGCGGCACTGCTCAACGTCGAGCCGCGCGACCTGTTCTGGATCGATATCATGGGCCGGCCGATCCCCGAGCACTTTCTGGTGCGCGAACTTCCGGGAGTCGTGGTGCTGCTCGGCTTCTTCGCGATCGGGCCGTTGGTGCTGAAGAAGCTGTTCTTCGAGAGGCTCTACCGGCAGATGGGGTTCCTCCGCTACAGCGTGATGTCGCTGCTGCTGCTGGTGATGCTCTTGATGCCGATCAAGATGGTCCTGAGGTGGACGCTGAATCTCCACTACATCGTGGGTATTACGGAATGGTTCCTGAATGTTTGACCAGCCGCGGGACGTCTGGCGCGGCAGCCGGCCCGGGCATCCCGACCGGACTCGGCAAGGTGCGACACAATGCCGGTAACCGAAGGTAGACTGCATCATCCACCCCGATTGAACCGCTGGTTTGCCGTGACCAGCGTGCTCATGACCCTCTCGATCGTCTGGATGATCTGGGTCGACTACGACCGTCGCTGGCGCGAGTTCCAGGACGCCTATTTCGTGGGCAAGGCCGCCCTGGCCCATCTCGATTTTCTCGATGCCATTCGTGAGGACCGCCGGCAGGATATCCAGCGGGCGGAGCAGCGGCTCGAGGACGCGCGGCAGCTCGTTGACGTGGAGTTCGGCGCGAAGCGAGACGAGCTCAGAGCCGAACTTGTCGAGGTGGAGTTGAAGTTCAAGAAGGCCGACGGCCCCTGGGGCCGGGCGCGGCAGGTGCTCGACGTCACCAAGGACGCGTACGAACGGGCCAAGGAGCAGTACGGTCCCGAACATCCCAGGGCCCTGGAGGCCCTGAAGGTACGAGAGGCCGAGGAAGAACGACTGGAGAAGCTACGCGCGAAGAAGGAGACGTGGGAGGATCGCAAGAAGGAGCTCGAACGGCAGCTCAAGGAGTTGATGAGGCCCGTCGACGAGGCTCAGAAGGCGGTGGCGGAACTGCGGCGCGCCGCCGAGGACGCCGCCGCGAAGGACCGTGAATACCGCGGCGTGCTGACCGATACGGGCCTGCTGGCCGGCGTGCCATTGGTCAAGGCCATTATCAACATGCCGCTGGCCGACTTCACCGCGCCGAAGAACACTCCCGGCCGGCAGCAAGTCAACCAGTTGGTCCTCCATGATGTTCGGCAGCGGCTCAACTACCTCGAGGGTTACACCATCGATCGCTGTACAACCTGCCACGTGGCCATCGATGACCCCGACTTCTCCCGGGAGAACCTGGCCAGGAAGCTGGAGCGCTCGATCCCGGGTATCAACGAGGAACTCCAGCGTCAGGGAGCGGCGCCGCTTGACCCGCCGACGCCGCCCGTCGTGCGCGATCGCGGGGTGGCCCTGCCGGCCGGGGGCGTCACGGACCATTGGGCCGAGTTGACTGCCGACCAGCAGGAGGCCTACTTCGAGGCGTTGCTCGCGCTGGTGAACGAGTATCTTCGACAGACGGGTCGCAAGACGATCGATCTCGGGCAGCCCATTCTGGCCCACCCGGACCTGGATCTCTATGTCACCGTCGACTCGCCGCATCCCAAAGCCAGGATGGGCTGCACGGTCTGCCACGAAGGCAACCCGCAGGAAACGGAGTTCATCCTGGCCTCCCACACGCCGCCGACCCACGAGATCGAGGAAGAGTGGAAGCACGAATACTATGACAGCAATGCGGGCATTCCCGCCTTCACGTTCGAAACCGTGGAGCACTACTGGGACCGGCCCATGCGCCTGCCCAAGTACACCCAGGCCGGCTGCGCCAAGTGCCATGAGCGCATCACCGACATCGCCCGGTTCCGCGGTGACCGCAAGGGTGAACGGATCAACCTCGGCCGGTTCCTTTTCACCGAGGTCGGGTGCATCAACTGCCACAACGTCGACGTGCTGCCGGACATGCGGAAGGTCGGGCCCGATCTGAGGCAGGTCGCCTCGAAGCTCACGCCCGAGTTCGTGCAGCAATGGGTCTACTTTCCACAGAAGTTCCGGCCTTCGACGCGGATGCCGCACTTCTTCCTTCAGGAGAACAACCGGGCGCGCGGCGCGACGGACCTGGATCCGCAGCCGGAGCTGCGGACCGAGACCGAGGTCGCGGCGATCAGCAAGTACCTCATTGCCGTGTCGCGTCCGTGGGAGCCGATCGAGAAGCCCGACGGCGCCGAGGGCGACGTCGAGCGCGGCCGGCAGTTGGTCCGCAGCGTCGGCTGCCTGGCCTGCCACGGCAACATCGACGAGTTCGGCGCGCAGTGGATCACCGCCGACCTGGTGCATCGCGACGGGATCGAGGCGGAAACGGCGACCTACCGGTACAAGGGCATGACCTACGAGGAGCGGGCCCGCTACGCGATGCGGAACTTCCTCGATGACCGCGACACGTTCCTCAAGCCCGACCAGGCCCGCTTCGATCCGGACGCCGACGTCCACGCGCCGGTGTTCACCCGCTTTGCTCCCGACCTTTCCGGGATCGGATCGAAGGTCGACGCCGAGTGGCTCTATTCCTGGCTCGTCGAGCCGACCCACTACTTCGCCGACACCAAGATGCCGAGCCTGCGGCTGACGCCGTCCGAGGCCGCGGACATTACCGCGTACCTGCTGTCGCTGCGCAACAACGCGTTCGTGCAGGAGACGTTCGAGATGACGCCGGAGCGCACCGCGATGGCGCGCACGCTGATTCTGGACCTGCTCTCGGCACAGCGGTCGGAGGCCCGGAGCCACGCGATCCTGGAGAACGAAGGGGGCGAACTCGGGAACATGCTGGTCGCCCTGCTCGACAGATCGCTCGGCGAGCAAGAGGCCCAGGATCTGATCGGCTCGATGAGCGACGACGACAAGCGGCTGATGTACCTCGGCAACAAGATGATCTCCCATTACGGCTGTCACGCCTGCCACTCGATCAGCGGCTTCGAAGACGCCACGCCGCCGGGCACCGATCTGAGCAACTGGGGCGAGAAGCCGATCACTCAACTGGACTTCGCCTTCTTCGACAACGCGTTTGACGAAATGCGGGCGGAGAACGATGAGGTGTTCGGCTACGTCTACCCGCGGGACGGGGCCACGCTCAACTACTGGTCGCCCACGCCCGACGATGCCCGGGAGCAGATCACCCATACGCACGCCGCCTTCGCCTACCACAAGATGCTCAACCCCCGCATTTGGGACCGCAAGAAGCTCAAGCTGCCCTACGACAAGCTCAAGATGCCCAACTTCTACTTCAGTGAGGAGGAGGCGGAGGCGCTGACGACCTACCTGCTCTCCCGCGTGCCGCCCCGCGTCGAGGCCGCACTGAAAGTGAGTTACGGAGAGGAAGTGGAGGGCCCCATCGCCGATGGGCGAACGCTGACGCGGCAGCTCAACTGCATCGCCTGCCACGAGATCGAGGACAACGTCCCCACGATCCAGCAGTATTTCCGCCGCGAGGTGGCCGGCAAGCTCCGCTTCGACGAGGTCAACGCACCGCCGTCGCTGCGCGGCGAAGGGGCCAAGATCCAGCACAACTGGTTCCATCGCTTCGTGCAGCAGGTCGAGCCGCTTCGTCCCTGGCTCCAGGCCCGTATGCCCAGCTTCAGCCTGACCAACGAGCAGGCCACGACGCTGGTCGAGTACTTCGCAGCGCTCAGCCGGCGAGACCATGCCACGCTGGCCGAGGCGCTGGCGCGGATCGACGAGCACCTCGCCGGTGCGTCGAGCCCCGAGACGGATCCTTGGTATGAACGGGAGCCTCTGGAGACCGCAGCGGAGCTGCTTCGGGACTGGACCATCGAGCGCCGCCTCATGAGCACACGGGAGCTGGACCCGTTGACGACCACCGCCGACCGCCTCCGAACGGCGCACGCCGACGTACTCGACAGGACCAGGTTCCTGAGGGAACTCTACAACGTGGAATATCCGTTTGTGGAGCCGCCCTCACCCTTGTCGCCGGACGATCGGTTCGATCGCGGGATGCGTTTCCTCAACGACATGGGGTGCCTCAAGTGTCACGTGCTCGGGCCCATGATTCCCGGCCCGGCCGCCAACACGGACGAGTTCGTGCAGGTGTACCGCCTCGACGGCGTGCGCGGGGTGGGCGACGGAGCCGTCGCCATCCTCAACGGGATGCCCTACCCCGTAGGCTCGGTGATCGACGGGCACACGCTCGTTTCGGCGGAGAACGTGTACTACGACTCGGGTGACATCGAGACCAAGGCGATCGTCGAGGGACCCAACCCGGACGGTCAGGTCGAGCGCGTAATGCTCCAGGCGGCCACCGCCCCCAATCTGGGGCTGACGTACGAACGGCTCCGCCGTGCGTGGGTCTTCAAGTGGATGCTCGAGCCCCAGTGGATTCAGCCCGGCACCAAGATGCCGCAGAACTTCCGCGGCGGGCGGAGCCCGTTCGAAGGCGATCCGGCGTATCCCGGGGCCGGGGCGGACCACATCAATCTGCTGGTGGACAGCCTGTACGACGCCGGGGCCAAGAACGTGCGGGTCCCGCTCCAGAAGATCGTGGTAGTCGAGCAGCCGGAGGACTTCGAAGAGGGCGAACAGGAGTTTTTCGACGAATAGTCGTGCGCCTGCCAAACCGGGTGTACGGGTCACGGAGGCACGGCTCCGTAACGCGACGCCGCGGCGCTCGGGCTCGAAGCGGCGGTTGCATCGTCGTGGACGATCCGCTAGAACGTGGCCGAACGGCGGCAGCGTCGGGCCCGGGATGATCGTGGGTTGAGCTCCGTCGCGTCGAGTCTTGCCGGCGGCCGGTCGGGCGACCGGGAGGCGGAGGATCGGGTATCGAAACGCTGTTTACTTTGCCGCCGAGGCGGCTTGAGCGGAATCAGAGGAGACACATCATGTACCGTACAGCGCTGATGGGGTGGATGGCGGCGATCGTGCTGCTGGGGGCCGCGGTGCTTCCAGCCCGCGCCGAGGACAACGGGGTGGTCAAGGGTAAGGTGATCTTCAAGGGTGACCCGGACGACGCCAAGTTCCGGCGTACCGTGGTCGACACGAGCAAGGACCCGAATTGCAAGCACAAGAAGAAGCGGATCGGGAGCTGGAGCATCATCCTCAACAAGAAGACTGATCCGGTGACCATCCAGAACGTGCTGGTTCGCGTCGTCGAGGGCCTGCCCGACCACAAGTGGCCCGTGCCCGACGAGGCCGTCGTGCTGAACCAGGAAGGCTGCGAGTACGAGCCGCACGTGCTCGGGATCATGGAAGGCCAGAAGCTGATCGTCAAGAACAGCGACCCGACCAACCACAACATCCACTTCCTTCCGGAAGCGAACCAGCAGCACAACTTCACGCAGCCCAAGGAGGGCATGACCCAGGAGCTGACCCTGACCGCCGAGGACCCCTTCAAGATCAAGTGCGACGTGCACCCCTGGATGGGTGCGTACATCGGCGTGTTCAACCACCCCTTCTTCGCCGTGACCGGCGACGACGGGACGTTCACGATCACGGGCCTGCCGCCGGGAAAGTACGTCATCCGCGCCTGGCATGAAGAGTTCAAGACGATCGACATGACCGTGGAGGTGGCCTCCGGCGAAACGAAGGAGGCCGATTTCACGTACGAGCCGGGCAAATAGGGGCAATCGAGCCTCGGGCGGCACAGCTCAACGTGTACGAACATTGCCGTACGGGTATGCCTGCGAGGCGCGTCGCGACAAACGAACCTGTGGAGAGGTTTTCGGTGAGAGTCCGGTCGATCGTATCGGTCATCCTGTTACTGGCAGGGGCCGCTGTGCTCCTTGCTGCGGTGCCGGCGTGGGCCCAGGAGGCAGCCGCGCCGGAGATCAACGTGCAGATGACCCCGATCCACCGGGGGCCCTTCCAGCTTCCCGCCAACATTGCCAAACAGGGATACGCCCATCAGGGCGACCGGCTGATCGACTTTCTTCACGTGTTCATGATCGCGCTGTTCGTCGGCTGGGGGGCGTTCTTCACGTATTGCCTGGTACGGTTCCGCAGGACGCCGGGACAACCTGCCGACAGCCATCTGATCAAAGCCAAGCCGTCGAAGTACCTTGAAATCGCGGTCGCGGTCGTGGAGGCCGTGCTGCTGATCGGCATCTCCATGCCGGCCTGGGCCAGCTTCAAGCAGGACCTGCCGTCGTCCGACGAGGAGCCGCTGCGCGTGCGGGTCATCGGGGAGCAGTTCGCCTGGAACTTCCACTACCCCGGCAAGGACGGCGTGTTCGGCAAGACCAGCCCGGAGCGGATCGACTTGGCGACCAACCCGATGGGGCTTGATCGTGATGACCCGCACAGCGAGGATGACATCGTTGCCGGCGAATTCCATATTCCCGTCGACCGCCCGGTCATCGCGGCGATCACCTCCAAGGACGTGATCCACAGCTTCTTCGTGCCCGTGCTCCGCGTGAAACAGGATGCGATCCCGGGCATGCGGATTCCGATCTGGTTCGAGGCCGGCGCGACCGGCAATTACGAGATCGCCTGTGCACAGCTCTGCGGGAACAACCACTACTCCATGCGCGCGGTCATGGTGGTGGAGAACCCGACCGATTTTGACAAATGGGCCGAGGAAAAGAGCGCGCCGCCGGAGTTCTTCGAGGACTTCTAAGCGGCCCGGGCCGCAAACGTCAGCCTTCGCGAACCGGCGATGGCGATCAGGACATCGCCCAGGCACGGCGCCTGCGGCTCAGAGGAACTGAATCAGCATGAGTGCGGGCCATCACGAGGAATTGAGCGTCTGGCGGAAGTACGTCTTCTCGATCGACCACAAGGTGATCGGGATCCAGTACGCCATCACGTCGCTGTGCTTTCTGTTCTTCGGCTTCTGCCTGGTCATGATGATGCGCTGGCAGCTCGCCTATCCGCTGGAGCCGATGCCGGTCATCGGCGGCCTGCTCGGCGAACATCTCATGCCCGGCGGCGTCATGACGCCGGACTTCTACAACTCCCTCGGGGCGATGCACGGCACGATCATGATCTTCCTCGGCATCGTGCCGCTGGTCGTCGGCGGGTTCGGCAACTACGTCATGCCGCTCCAGATCGGCGCCCCGGACATGGCCTTTCCCAAGCTCAACATGGCCAGCTACTGGGTCTACTTCGTCGGCGGCGTCATCATGCTGGCCAGCTTCTTCGCTCCCGGCGGGGCCGCCAGTTCCGGATGGACGTCCTACGCGCCGCTTTCGGTCATCGCCCGCATGGGGCAGACCATGTGGCTCCTGGGCATGGTGTTCTTGATCACGTCCTCGCTTCTCGGCTCGGTCAACTTCATCGTGACGATCATCCAGTTGCGGGCCAAGGGGCTGAGCTTCTTTCGCCTGCCGTTCTTCGTCTGGGCCCAGTTCGTCACCGCCTTTCTGCTTCTTCTGGCGTTTCCGCCGCTGGAGAGCGCCGCGGCCCTGCAACTGATGGACCGCCTGGCCGGCACCAGCTTCTTCCTGCCCTCGGGGCTGGTCGTCAGCGGCGTGGTGCAGGAGAACGTCGGCGGCGGCAGCCCGCTGCTGTGGCAGCATCTGTTCTGGTTCCTCGCCCATCCCGAAGTGTACGTGCTGATCCTGCCGGGCATGGGGATCGTCGCCGAGGTGATCGCAAACAACACCCGCAAGCCGCTGTGGGGCTACCGGGCGATGGTGTACTCGCTGGTCTTTTTGGGCTTCATGTCGTTCATCGTCTGGGCCCACCACATGTTCATCACCGGCATGGGGACCACGCTCAGCGGCTTCTTCGCCGCCACGACGATGATCATCTCGATCCCCTCGGTCGTCATTCTCACGGCGCTGGTGATCAGTCTGTACAACGGCTCGATCCGTTTCACGGTGCCGATGCTCTTCGCCCTGGCCTTCCTGCCGATGTTCGGCATCGGCGGACTGACCGGCCTTCCGCTCGGCCTGCCCGCCTCCGACATTCACCTGCACGACACCTACTATGTGATTGGCCACTTCCACTACGTCGTGGCGCCGGGAACGATCTTTGCCGTCTTCGCCGGAATCTACTACTGGTTCCCCAAGGTAACGGGCCGGAGCCTGAACGCGTTCTGGGGCAAGGTCCATTTCGTGTTTTCCTTCATCGGTATGAACACGGTATTCTTCCCCATGCTGATCGTCGGCCTCGGCGGAATGCTGCGGCGCGGCTACGATCCCACCGCCTATTCGTACAACGAGCCGCTGATGGGGTTCGTCCGAATGACCTCCTGGGGCGCGTGGCTGCTCGGCATCGGCCAGATCCCGTTCATCATCAACTTTTTCGTAAGCATCCGGGCGGGCCGAAGGGTCACCTCGGACAACCCGTGGGAGGCGACGACGCTGGAGTGGGCCACGCCGACCCCCCCGCCGCACGGGAACTTCACCACGGAGCCGGTCGTGTACCGCGACCCGTACGAGTACAGCATCCCCGGCGTCGCCCAGGATTATCTCCCGCAGTTCAAGGCAGCGGAGGCTTAAGCGCGTGTCCGTCGAGGTACTACCCTATACCGTCAAGCCGCATCCGGTCACCGGCGTCTACAACGGCAAGCTGGGAATGTGGCTCTTCCTCGCGTCGGAAGTCATGCTCTTCGGGGCGTTGTTCTCCAGCTACGTGCTCCTGCGGATCGGTGCGCCCGAAAGCGGTCCCGCCGCCTGGCCCAGCCACGATGAAAGCCACCTGAGCTGGAAGATCGGCGGCTTCAACACGCTCGTGCTGATCGTGTCCAGCGTGACCATGGTGATGGCCTGGGCATCCCTGAAAATGAACAACTTCGCGCGGGGGCGCATGTACCTCGGGGCGACGCTGGCCCTGGCGCTGCTGTTCGTTGCCGTCAAGCTCATCTTCGAGTACATCCCCAAGTTCCAGCACGGGTATCTTCCCGCCACGAGTAACTTCTTCGGCCTGTACTACACGATGACCGGCCTGCACGGCCTGCACGTCCTTGGCGGCGTGGTCGTGATCGGCTACTTCATCGGGCCTGGGAGCCGGTTGTGGCAGCGTGACCAGGAGTACTACACCAACCGCATCGAGTGCACCGGCCTGTATTGGCACTTCGTGGACCTGGTCTGGATCTTCCTCTTCCCGGTTCTCTATTTGCTGTAGGAGAGCGTCGTGGCCGGATCACATGTGGATATCCAGAAACACGTTCGAGCCTATGTCGCCGTGTTCGTGGCGCTGGCCGTCCTCACCGTGATCACCGTGGCCGTCTCGACCGTGCATTTCCGCGGTATGGGGAACATTCTCGTCGCGCTGTTGATCGCGGCGTGCAAGGCCACGCTGGTCGCGGCGATCTTCATGCACTTGAAATGGGAGAAGGCCCCCCCGATCTGGTGGGTGCTCGCTGCCTGTGCCGTGCTGTTCCTGGTGCTCGTCGTGGTCCCCGTCCTGACCACCCAGGACATGCCGCCCCAGGTCGTGCACAGTACGTGGGATCCGTAAGCGCGGTTGGTTAGAATGGGAGCTCTCGATGAGCGACGGCAACGACCCCATGTCGCTGAAGGCGTTCCACGTCGTGTTCATTGCCGTCTCGACGATCCTCTGCATCGGGTTCGGGATCTGGGCCATCTTGGAGTACCGCACGACGCGGAGCGTGGGCACGTTGCTCTGGGGTATCGTGTCGCTGATCGCCGCAATCGTACTCATCGTGTACGGACGCTGGTTCTGGGCCAAGCTGAAGAACATCGGAAACCCGTAATGTCCTCGCGCGCCGTGACACGAATGCTCCTGCTTGCGACGGCGATGACGGCCGCACGCCCGGACCTCGTCCATGCCTGTGCCGTGTGCTACGGCGATCCGGAGTCGCCCATGGCCAAGGGCGTCGTGGCCGGCGTCCTGACCATGGTCGGCATTATCGGTGTCGTGCTCGTCGGCATTGCCGGAACCGGCGTCTACTGGATTCAGCGCAGCCGACGGCTTCGGCGCTGCGAGGATGTCCAGACCCCACCCGAAGGATGTTAGCCGCCGTGCACGAGGACGAACGCGCCCCGACCTACCGCCGCGGACTGCACGCGCTCGCGGTCGTCACCGCGATGGCGATCTTCCCGTTGGTGCTTGTCGGCGCCGGCGTGACCAGCAAGGACGCCGGCATGGCCTATCCCGACTGGCCCACCTCCGGCGGTCACCTGATCAACCCGCCTCAGTGGTGGCAGATCGACGCTACCCGCTGGGAGCACGGGCACCGGTTGATCGGCTGGACGGTCGGCATGCTCGCCATTGCGTCGGCGGCTCTGTCCTGGCGGGCCGGTGGGCGAACCCGCGCACTCGGCATCGCCGTCCTGTTGGCGATAATCGTGCAGGGGGTTATGGGCGGGCTGCGCGTCAACCTGATCTCGACCGGGCTCGCCATGCTCCACGGCATCTGGGGCCAGGCCTGCTTTACGCTGGCCTGCTGCTTGGCGCTGATGACCTCTCGAACGTGGCTCTTCCGCCGCGCGGCAATCCGGGCTCCCGCCGGGAGCGTGTTGCAGAAGCTCTGTGTCGCCGGCGCGGTCGCGCTGCTGATTCAGCTCCTGCTCGGCGCGGTGCTGCGACATTTCGCCTCCGACGCGGCTCTCGTACTTCACTTGCTCTGGGCCGTCGTCGTCTCGCTCATCGCCGGATGGATCGTCGTGTGGGTGATCGGGCTATCCCGCGGCCGCAACTTACTAGAGACGCTCGGGTGGGTCCTGGGCGGCTTGATGGTCCTCCAACTTCTGCTCGGCGGCCTGGCGTGGACAGCCACGCTCGCAGGCGGACTCGGCTCGCCGATGCTCCGATGGGCGCTGCCCTCGGCACATGTGGCCGTTGGCGCCCTGCTGCTGGCGTGCTTCACGATGTTGACCCTCGCGGCCTTGCATTTCTTACAGCCGGGGCCGGTACCGGATCGCCGGCCCGACCTCGCCGCGGTGGCTGCGCCATGAGTGATGCCCTGGAACTAACGCCCCTCGTCCCCGCGGCGCCCCGCGTCCGCATAGCGGCCTGCGTCGAACTCACCAAGCCGCGCATCGCCGGCATGGTGCTCGTCGCCACGGGAATCGGCTTCTATCTCGCGGCGCCGGCGGACGCAGGCGCCGCTGCCGTGCCGTTGTTGCTCAGCACGCTGGTCGGTACGTTGCTCACGGCCGGCGGTGCCAACGCCCTCAACCAGTACCTCGAGGCCGATTACGACCGCCAGATGGCGCGCACCGAGAACCGGCCCCTTCCCTCGGGCCGCCTGAGTGCCGCGGACGCACTGGTCTTCGGGATCGTTTGCTCCGTGATCGGCGTCGCCTGGCTCGGCCTCCGCGTGAACCTGCTATCGGCCGCGATCTCCGCCACGGCCGTCTCCAGCTACGTTTTCGTCTACACGCCGTTGAAGCGCGTCACGCCGCTTTGTGTGCTCATCGGCGCCGTGCCCGGGGCGTTGCCGCCGATGATCGGCTGGGCCGCCGGGGGCGGCACGCTGACGCTCGGCGCGTGGCTGTTGTTCGTCATCATGTTCTTTTGGCAGGTCGCTCACTTCGCCACGATCGCCTGGCAATACCGCGACGATTACGCTCGGGCCGGCTACGCCGTTTGGTCCGTCGTCGATCCGGACGGTGAGCACACCAGCCTGCACCTGATCACCCATACCGTCGGCCTGATCGCCGCCAGCCTCCTCCCCGCGATCTACGGCCTCGCCGGCCCGGTCTATGCGGTCGGCGCCTTGACCCTGGGGCTGGCGTTTCTGGCATTTGGTGTGGCCTTTGTCCGCCGGCCGACGCGGGTCCTGGCACGGATGCACGTACGTGCGTCCATCACCTACCTACCGCTGCTCCTGGCGCTCATGCTCTTCGACAAGACGTAGCCCGGTTGCAGCGGTACAATCCCGTCGTCCGTTCGCGCACAACGGCGCTGCGGGACCATGCCGTTGCCGCCGGGCCCGGGCCGTCCGTTCCCGTGAGGATGATGAACACCGAAGATCCAATCGTTGACGTCAAGGCGGTGGTCCACCGATACGGTGACCGCACGGCCGTGAACGATGTCACCTTCCAGGTCGAGCGAGGATCCCTGTTCGCTCTGCTCGGGCCCAACGGCGGCGGAAAGACCACGCTCTTCAAGATCCTCACCACGCTCCTCCGCCCGAGCGCGGGCCAGGCCCGCGTCGCCGGGGCCGACGTCGTCGCCCAGCGCCAGCGCGTCAGGGAACGGATCGGCATCGTCTTCCAGAAGCCCAGCCTCGACGGCAAGCTGACGGTCGTCGAGAACCTCAGACACCAGGGGCATCTTTACGGTCTCCGCGGGCCTCACCTGGCCCGACGGTCTGACGAGGTGCTCGACCGCTTCGCGCTTGCAGAGCGCAGGGATGATCGGGTCGAGAAGCTCTCCGGCGGCCTTCAGCGCCGCGTAGAGCTCGCCAAGAGCCTGCTGCACCGCCCCGACGTGCTGATTCTCGACGAACCGGGTGCCGGCCTCGACCCCGCGGCTCGAGCCCTCTTCTTGTCCCATCTCGCCCGGCTCCGCGAGCAGGAGAGCCTCACCTGCCTCTTGACCACCCACCTCATGGACGAGGCCGACAAATGCGATTGCATCGGCTTCCTGGACGGCGGCCGGCTGATCGCCCTCGACTCACCGGACGACCTGAAAAAGACCATCGGCGGCGATGTACTGACGATCACCACCGCGGACCCGGCCGCCCTGGCCCGGCGCATTGCAGCGTGTTTCGGCGGCCATCCCGAGGCACTGGACGGCGCCGTCCGCCTCGAGCGGGAGAAGGGGCACGAGTTCATCACCGACCTGATCGAAGCGTTCCCGGGTGAGATAGATAGCGTGACTGTCGGCAAGCCGACACTTGACGATGTGTTCGTCCACCTGACCGGAAAGAGGCTTTCCAACGATGACCCACGCGGCGACGACGGTAACGGCAACCGCTGACGCGGACGGGCCCGGCACGACGAGTACGTCGTGGCTGCTGCCCATCGCCTCGCTCTGGTGGCGCGAGGTGATCGGTTTTCTGCGCCAGCGCAGCCGGGTCGTGGGTGCACTCGGTACCCCTTTGATCTTCTGGCTCGTCATCGGCTCCGGCTTCGGCAAGTCACTCGCCTTGGAGCCCGCCGGTCCCACCGAATCGCTGCACTACCTCGAATACTTCTTTCCCGGAACGCTCGTGCTCATCGTCTTTTTCACCGCGATCTTCTCGACCATCTCCGTGATCCAGGACCGGCAGGAGGGATTCCTCCAGGCGGTGCTCGCAGCGCCCGTTGGCCGGTCTGCCATCGTCCTGGGCAAGGTCCTGGGGTCGACCACCCTCGCCATGATGCAGGCCGTGCTCTTTCTGCTCGTGGCCCCGCTGGTCGGCATCCCGCTCACGATCGGTTCGTTCCTTGCCGTGCTCGGCTCACTCTTGCTAGTGTCCATCGGGCTCAGCGCGTTGGGCTTCCTGATCGCCTGGCCGATGGAATCCGTGCAGGGGTTCCACGCGATCATGAACGTGCTTCTCATGCCGATGTGGCTGCTGTCGGGTGCGGCGTTCCCGGCAGGCGGGGCCTCAGCCTGGATCCGCGTGGCCATGGCGGTCAACCCGGTGACCTATCACGTGGCGCTTGTGCGGCACTGCCTGTACCTGGGCTCCAGACCGCCGGCCGGCTCGATGCCGTCGCTGCCGGTGTCGCTCGCCATATCGGGGCTATTGACGCTGCTTTCGATCGCGCTCGCCGCGCGGGCCGTGGCCCGCACGGGCTGAGCACCGCGACGACCGCGTATGGCCAATCACCGCACGCGGCAGGCCGCCCCGCCGTCATGCTCGGCCCGTCTCGGGCGCGTTACTCTTTCGCTTCCGCCGCAATCCAGCCGCGCACACGCTCTTCCAGGAGGTCCAGCGGCATCGGTCCGGCGGACAGGACGGCGTCATGGAACGCTCGAAGGTCGAAGCGGTCGGCGAGCTTCGCCTCGGCTTCCTTGCGCAGCGCAACGATCTTCAATTCCCCGATCTTGTAGGCCAGCGCCTGCCCGGGCCACGCGAAATACCGGTCGACCTCCGCCTCGATGTCGTGCTCGGCGAGGCTGGTGTTCTGCTTCATGTACTCGGTCGCCTTTTCACGGGACCATCCCTGAGCGTGGATTCCGGTGTCCACCACCAACCGGCACGCCCGCCACATTTCGAAAGTAAGCTGCCCATAGCGCGACGCGGCGTCGTCGTATCCGCCGATCTCGTACCCGAGCTTCTCGGCGTAAAGGGCCCACCCCTCGACGAACGCGGTGAACTTCGCGTGCCGCCGGAACATCGGCAGGTCCTCGCTCTCCTGATGCAGCGCGATCTGGAGGTGGTGCCCCGGCACGGCCTCGTGATACGTCAGCGCTTCCAGCGTAAACCGCGGCCGCTCCGTCGGTGCGTACGTGTTGATGTAGTAGTACGCCGGCCGCGATCCATCCTCCGGCGGCGGGTTGTAGTACCCGCTCGGCGCCGCCGCGGCCCGAAACGCCTCGATCTCCTTCATTACGCAGTCCGCGCGCGGGACTCGGACGAACAGCTTTCTCATCTTCGGCTTGGCGCGGTCGAGGATTCGTTCGGCCGCCTGGTACAGCTCCGCGGCCGACTTGAAGCGCTGTTCTTCCGACTTTCGCATGTGCCGGATGAACTCGTCCAGGCTGCCGGCGAACGCCATCTCCTTCTTGACCTTCTCCATTTCGCCACGAATCCGGGCCACTTCCGACAAGCCGAGTCGATGGACCTCGTCGGCCGACATGTCCGTGGTGGTATGCAGTCGGATCATCCGCGCGTACGCCTTGTCGCCGTCGGACCATGAACCGACCCCCTCGGTCTTCACGCACCGCGGCAAGTACTGGTTGTCCACATAGCTGCTGAGTTGGTCGTATGCCGGCAATACGCTTTCGCGGATCGCGTCTGTAACCCGTTTGATGACTTCGGGCCGGTCCTCCGGAGTCAGATGTTCGAGGTCACGCAGCGGCTCGTAGAACGGGCTGTCCTCGGGCCGGCGGACGTTCAGTGCCCGCATCTGCGACGCGGCAAGGTCCACGACCGCCCGCGGCGCGACCCAGCCGCGCGACATCGCCATGTGCACATTCCGGATGTGGTCGCCGACCTGTGTCCTGAACGCCCCGAGCCTGCGCGCATAGTCAGCATAATCGGCGGCGTTGCGGAACGGTTGTGAAACGAGAATGAGCGGCAGTTCAACCTGCGGCCCGTCCAGCGGATTCAGCACGAGCAGGTGCAGATGACAGTCCAGGGCCGACTGTTCCCGCTCCAACTCGCGGATCAGCAGCTCACGCGTCAGGCGATCGTCGCTCGAGAGGCCCGCCGCGTCGATCGCCCGGACGTTCAGCAGCAACCCGCCGAGTCGGCCCCGCCAGCCCGAACGCCCCATGTCTGACACGTCCTGGAGCTTGTCGTTGAAGCGGTGGTCGCCCAGGGCCGTCGCCTCGAGCGGAAAATGCTCCATCCTCGCGTCCCAGTACTCCTGCGCGTACTTGTGAAGCTCCAGATTCTGCTGCCCCCAGGCCGCCGTCGAGACGGTCGTCAGGCCGGCCGACCCGGCCGCCAACATGAGCAGAAAACGCAGTCCGATTCGTTCTATCATCCTGACCCTTCCGTCAATCTGGTGACCTTGCGCCGACCCGCCCGCCGGGTCGTGGCGCCTTGGCGCACGGATGCGGCGACGCGCTGCCGCGACGGTTGTCGCCGCGTGGCTGACAGGTCGCGCAGAAGAACGTCGAGCGCCCGGCAATCAGCCATCGCGCGATCGTCCGGCCACATCGCCGACAGGGTTCACCCTCCCTCTGATAGACCTTGAGCCGTCTCTGGAACGAACCGGCGTCGCCGTTCGCCTGCCGGTAACTCCTGAACGTCGTTCCGTTGAAACGGATGGCCTGCCGGAGCGTCGACTTGATCGCCCGCAAGAGCCGGTCCGCTTCGTCGGCCCTCAGCAGGTCGGCCCGCCGAAGCGGGTGAATCCGTGCCGCGTGCAGCGACTCATCGCAATAGATGTTACCCAGGCCGGCGATCGCATACTGATCCATCAACAGCGCCTTGACCTGCCGGCGCCGGCGAAGCAGGTTCCGGAACCCGGTCCGCGTGAGCGTCAGAGGCTCCGGGCCGAGCTCGCGCAGCGGCCGATCGACCGACAACGCGCCGTCTGCGAGCAGCCACACGCCGCCGAAGCGCCGCGGGTCCACAAAACGTACTTCGCGCCGCGTTCCCGCAATGCCCAGCCGGAGGTGCGTGTGTCGCTCCACCTCCCGCCGGGCCGGGCACACGATCACCCGGCCGCTCATGCCCATGTGAAATACCAGCGATCCTGCCGGCCGCAGCTCCAACACCACACGCTTGCCACGGCGGTGGACTCGGACCACGCGGCGACCGGGCAACGCCGTGTCCAACGGCGCACCGCTCCCGTGGATCACGTCCGCCCGACCCACCCACACCTCGCCCAGCCTTCGACCGCCGACCTGCCGATCGAGTTCACGGGCCACGGTTTCCGCCTCTGGCAATTCGGGCATCGAGACACGCGCACCGCCGTGTCACGGGCGGCCTCCACGCTGCATCGGGCACGCACCTACGTGCCGCTTCAGCGAACCTCGCTCGGCATTATACAGCATCCGCCGAGCGCTGCGGCCCGTCGTGCCATCTGCGGGGCACGCCCCAGGGGTGGAATCGAACCCGGTGGCAGGCCGGCCCGAAATCCGCTACGCTCCGCGGCGGCCGGGGACGCCATCGTCCCTTGCCCTCGGGCGGCACGGCGCGGGCCGCCGAAGGACTCGCTGACCGGAGCTGCGGCACCGAACCAACGGAGACCGTCATCGTGGCCAACGAAAACCATTCGGGTCCGTTCGGGCATCCGCGAGGTCTATTCCCGCTCTTCTTCACCGAGATGTGGGAACGCCTCGCGTTCTACATCCTGGTCGGCATCCTGCTTCTCTACTCGATGGACACCGAGCGCGGCGGCCTCGGCCTCTCTCGGATGAAGGCCACCGAAATCTACGGCACCTACATGGCCTTCGTATACTTCACGCCGTTTCTGGGCGGGCTGATCGCCGACCGCTACCTCGGCTACCGCCGGGCGGTTTTCATCGGCGGGCTCTTCATGGCCGCGGGCCTGTTCCTGCTCGGCGTTCGAAGCCTGTCCACCTTGTACGGCGGGCTGGCCCTGCTCTGCCTGGGAAACGGACTATTCAAGCCGAACATATCCGCCATGGTCGGCAACCTCTACGGGCCGGGTGACCCCAAACGTGACACCGGCTTCAACATCTTCTACATGGGCATCAACGTCGGCGCATCGCTCTCCGCGCTGCTCTCCGCCCCCCTTCGCAACGAGTGGAACTTCAACATCGCCTTCATGGGCGCTGGAGTCGGACTGCTGATCGGGGTGAGCATTCTCACGCTCAACTGGAAGAAGCTGGAGGCGGCCGACCGGCAACCGGAAATCAGCGCCAAGGATGTCGGGCTCGGGACCATCGCCCTGACCATCCTCCTGCCGGCCGCGGTCTTCGGCGTCGGCGGCTACTTCGTCGGCGAGCAGGTCGAAGCGATCAAAACGAGTCTCGGGCCGATCACCTTTGGGTTCCTGGTCGGCATGATCCCGGTGGCGTTCTACTTCCTGACGATCATCCTGCGGGCCGGGCCCGAGGAAAAGCCGGGCCTGGCCGCGCTCGTGCCGGTCTATCTCGCGGGCGGAGCCTTCTTCATGATCCTGCACCTCAGCGGCGGCCTGATGACGCTCTTCGCCGAGCACAAGAGCAGCCGCGAGGGTGAGTGGATCCCCGCCGCCGTGCAGGACTACTACAGCCAGAACGCCATGCCCTCCTACTTCGAGAACGCGTCGCCCGACATCGCCCGGCCCCACGAGACGACGCTTCTCATCGTGGACGAGGACACCGAGGCGATGTTCGGCCAGAAACGCATATCTGAGGCGGCCCTGGCTCAGGTGCAACAGAAGTTCCCCGATGTCCGCATCGCCTCCGGCGATGACAGTACAGCCTACGAGGATCGCTGGGGCTTTCTCACCCTCAAGGTCTTCGCATCCGATCAGGTGAAGGTGCGGAAGGCCGCCGACCACCATGGACACGTCACCACCACGGTTGTGGTCGACCCCGAAACCGCCGAGCCGCTGCGGCAGGCGCTCGTTCTTCGCGCAGGGGGCGGGGCCGAATTCCCGGTGCTCCTGGTTTCCGACCAGACCTTCAACAAGGTCTACCAGAAGGCCTCGGAGGCGCGCATGCCGGAAGGGGATTACCGGCGCCTCATCAACGCGGAGTTGATCACCGGACTGTTGAACCCCGTATTTGTGGTGGCCCTGACGCCGCTCGTCGTGGCCTTCTTCACCTGGCGGGTGCGCAAAAGCAGGCCGATCGGAACCGCACACAAAATCTTCTACGGCATGCTCATCACCTTCGTGTCCCTGCTGATCATGGCCGGCGGCGCGTACGCCGGAGGCGACGGAGCGCACAAAGCGTCCCTCTGGTGGCTCGTGGTCTACTACCTGGTCATTACCGTCGGCGAGCTCTGCCTCTCGCCGATGGGGCTGTCCCTGGTGACCAAGCTCTCGCCCAAGCGCCTCGTCGGGTTGATGATGGGAGGGTGGTTCCTTTCGACCTCGGTCGGGAACAAGCTCACCAGCTTCATCAGCAACCTGGAACCCACGACGCAAATGTTCATCATCCTGAGCCTGGCCCCGCTGGCGGTGGCGATCCTGATCCTTCTCGTCCTCCCCATGCTCGACCGGGCCATCAAGAAGTACGGTGCATAGGCATGATTGACCGGGGGTGCCGCACAGGTGGACGGCCGGACCGGCCGGACGGCACTTCAGATGCCCATGCGCTGGACTCCGGCCGGGCGTTCCGATCGTGATACCAGGTGTGGAGTCCACCGGGGTTGGCCTATCGAAGCGCTTTCCGCTACCGTGCCCGGCGGGTGCCGGAATCCATCGGTGACGAGCGAGCGCACTTGGGCGTCGCGCCTCCGGCGGCCCCGCACCCGCTGGAGCCAAGCGCATGACCAACCCGAACGCCGCTGCGCCGCCGGAGCATGGCACACTACTCGGACACCCCAAGGGGCTCTATGTCCTCTTTTTCACCGAGCTGTGGGAGCGGTTCAGTTTCTACAGCATGCGCGCCATTCTCACGCTCTATACCGCGGGTGTCGTCCTCGCTGCGCTCGCTCAGGAAAAGGCCGGCGGTCAGGCGGATCAGATCTACGGCGCGTATCTCGGTTTCGTCTATGCTTCGACCTTTGTCGGCGGCATGTTGGCGGATCGGCTTCTGGGGCAGCGCCGGGCAATCTACATCGGCGGGTCGCTCATGGCCCTGGCCCAGTTCACGCTCGCGGGGCACGCGATGCTCGTAAGCGCCGGACGCCCCGTATCCACGCTGAACTGGATGTTTTTCCTCGGGCTGGGACTGCTTTCGGCCGGAAACGGCTTCTTCAAGCCCAACATCTCGACCATCGTCGGCACGCTCTACGCGCCGGGCGATGCACGTCGCGACGTGGGGTTCACGATCTTCTACATGGGGATCAACATCGGGGCTTTCCTGGCCAGCTTCTCCGGTGGAATCGCCCAGAGCTTCGGATGGCATCTGGGCTTCCTGCTTGCCGGCGTCGGGATGGTCCTCGGCATGATTATCTTCACGTTCGGTATGCGAAGCATCGGCGACAGGGGTCTGCCTCCGGCAGGGGCGAGCCTGAGGGCCGTGGGGCGTTTGGGCGTTCCCAACGGCTTGGCACTGCTCGTCGGCGTCGCCGCCTTCATTCCGGCGGCCGGCTACTTGATCTCCAATCCGGAATGGGTGCAGTACCTCTCGCTCATCATCGCCGGGCCGGTGGTCCTGTACCTGTTATGGGAAGCCCTGCGCGGAAGTCGCGAGGAGGCCGGCCGGATGATGGTGATCCTCGTGCTGTGCACCTTCTCCATGATGTTCTGGGGCTTCTTTGAGCTTGCCGGGAGCACCATCACACGGTTCACCGAAGACGCCGTGGACCGTGTCGTCATGAACAAGGAGGTTCCCGCCGCTTTCCTCGCGAACGTGGTGAACCCGCTGCTGATCATCCTGATGAGCATCCCGGTGGCAGGACTCTGGGTCTGGCTGGATCGCAAACGCATCGAGCCCTCGTCGCCGTTCAAATTCGTGATGGGACTCGGATTCCTCTCGTTCGGGTTCGTGATGCTCCTGGTGGGTGCGAAGACGGCCAGCACCGATGCGTCCGGTAGGTGCGCCATGATCTGGCTGATTCTCGCGTTTTTCTTTCATACTACGGGTGAGCTGTGCTTGTCCCCGGTCGGGCTTTCAACCATCACGAAGCTCTCGCCGGCGCGGCTGGTCGGCATGTTCATGGGAGTGTGGTTTCTCTCGTCGGCGCTCGGGAACGTGCTGGCGCCGAAGGTTGCCGGCGTAGCCGAAGGAGCAAGCTACGACGCCGTATTCCTCCGCGTGTCCTTGATCACGCTCGGCGGCGCCGTCCTCCTGCTGATGCTCGTCCGCCCGCTCAAACGCCTGATGCACGGTGTCAAATAGCCACGCGCGGACGCGGAAGCTCGTTGACCGCGCCGCTGAGAATCGGGGCACCGATTTCCCAGTTGGTCATGCCATTGTGGGACCGACTTTCCAGTCGGTCGCAGACCGGTGTTGTGGGACCGGCTTTCCAGTCGGTCATTCCGCCTCCTTCGTCAACGAATCCGCCGCATGCCTCGGCAGCGCGAACATGTTGTAGAGCAAGAACGCGATGGCCGTCGCCAGCATGATTCCGCCGAAGATCAGCCACATCAGGTCGGGCCGCTGCATGTCCCGCGCGAGCTTGCCGTAGAGCTGACCGGACAGGATCCCGCTGAACAGATTCCCCAGCGCAATCGCCACGAAGTAGTAACCCATGTACAGCGCAACCTTGTCGCGCGGCGCGATCCGCCCGACGTACTCCTGACTCGTCGGGCTTGCCATCATCTCTCCGACCGCGAACGTGACAATCGCAAGAATGACGATCGCAATCGATCCTCCTACGCCGACCATCCCCGTGTCACCTGCCAGGGCGGGCAGTGCAAGACCGACGGCGGCGATGACCATGCCCACGATGATCGTCGTGAATCGGTGGAAGCGTCCCATCATGAACGAAATGAACACCTGGAACACCATGATCGCGAAGGCGTCGAAGTTCACGATGTACTCCGGGTTCACCTGGCGACCCTGTGCGATCGTGCGGTCGGTGATCCCCTGAACGTCTTCCCCACCGGTCCTCACAAAATCTCCGAGCTGTGTGGGCAACAGGCGGACTTTACTCTCCAGCAGCTCCCGCGATGCGTCCTCGAGCATCGGCTCGCCCAGCTCCCCGGATGATTGTGCAGCCGCGAGGCGTTGGAGCACGCGCACGATCTCGTCGCGCTCCGGGCCGCTGATCGTGGCGAGCCGGGCGGCAACCCCCGAGTTCGGATCGTCCGCGTCGGACGCCCCGAACACCGTCTCCGCCGCATGCAGGAACGGGCGTGTCTCGGTGAAGTCGCGTATGTATTCCGGCATAGTGATGAAGATCTGCTGAAAGCTCGTCCAGAAGCCCGACATGATCAGCAGGAAGAGGGCAAACCGCCAGTTGCTGCAGTGCATCCTTCGCAGGAACCAACGTCGCTTCATCGCCCGCGGACCTACGCTTCTGCCGCTGCCCGCCGGCATGGCCAAGTCATAGAGGAGGTTCACCACGACCCAGATTGGCACGAAGTACGTGCAATGCGTCCAGGTGAACCACGCGAAGCCCTGGTTCGCAAGCATCAGCGCGCCCAGGACAGTGAATGTCGTAATAAAGAAGCGCACATTACCAAGAACTTCCAGCGAGTTCTCGAGGACTGTCTTTAAGGTCCGGCGAGAGTCCGATGCAGCCTCTGTCGTCGGTTCCCGATACAACAGGACAACGATCACCAGATTCAGAAGCGCCCAGAACGAGCACGCCATGAACACGTAATCCCAGCTTATGCCACGGACAAGGCCCGCAACGATCGGCCCAAAGAACCCGCCGATGTTCACCATCATGTAGAATACACCGAAGCCGGTGGCTGAATTGGATGCGTCAGTGACCCGCGCGATCGTTCCGACGACGACCGGTTTGAAGATCGCTGCGCCGACGGCAACGAACATGAATGCGCAAAGGAACGTCGGAAAGGTGGTGAACTTCCCCAACAGGTAGTACGACACGATCATGACGAGGTACGCAATGGTGAACGACTTCTTGTAGCCGTAACGGTCAGCCAAGGCGCCCGTAAACATGGGCATCAGATAGAGGAAGAACGGAACGATCGCCTGGAGCTGGCCGCGCTGCTCGGATGTGAAGCCCAGTCCGCCCGTCGCCACGGCCCCGGTGATGTACACGGATGACACGGTAAACCAGCCGTACCACGCCATCCGCTCGAAGATTTCCATCGTGTTGGCGACCCAGAACGTCGCCGGGTAGCTCTTGATCTGAGCGAAGAGGCCGGACTTGGATTCCGTCATGGTCCACTCCTAACGCGACCGGGCCGCGGCCCGCCATCGCGATGATGACCGCACGCTGTAGCGACGCCCTTCATGGGCGGCGCTTGGATTTCCTGTGGCGTCGCAACGCCCAGCGCCGGGGATGAACCCCGGCGCTACGGGGCCGGGCTGTGCCGCGGCGAAGTCGGCCCGTGCAGCCGTACGCGGCCCCTACGTCTCCCGCTCTTGGGACCCGAACGGATCGTCGTAATCGCTCAGCGGCCCGGAGGACTCCGGGTCCTCCTCCTCCGATTCGTCCTCGTCGACCTGCTCGCGCGGCATCACCGGCTGCGGCGGCCCGGCCGCCACCGCCGACACACCCTCCAGGTAAAGCCGTTTTCGCGCGCCGAGCCACAGCCACAGCATCAGCAGAATGAACGGCGCGAACGACAGCGCATCCCACCACGCCTCCGACAGGCCCCATTTCATCTGCAAAGACTCGTAACGTTGCCATATCCACGGGAACAGATGCTGTGGCATCACCCGCTCCTCTTTTCCCACAAGCGGGTTCAGCCAATGTGGATCATTCCACTTCCACGTCACGAACGCCGCGATGCCTGCGAGCGTGACGCCCATGAGGCCCTGCCCGGCCACCAGCCCCGACGACGTGAGGACGCCCGGATCATGCTCGCCGGTTTCGCCCTTCCGCCGCTCGACCCACCAGCGGATCGCCCCGCCGACCATCATCGGCGTCGACAGCCCCAGCGGCAGGTACATCCCCACCGCCACCGCCAGCGACGGAATCCCGAGCATCTCCATCACTACCGCCGACGAGCCGCCGATCAGGATCAACGTCCACGGCACGTTCCCGCCCAGCACCCCCTCGACGAGGATCTTCATGATGTTGGCCTGAGGTGCGAGCAGGGGGTACTTGTGCTCTTCGGTTTCCTGGAAGCCATACGTATGCGCGAGCAGCAGAACCACCCCCGCCACGGCCACGACCGACGTCAGTACGCCGATCATCTTGCCGATTTCCTGCTTCCACGGCGTGGCCCGGACCAGGAACCCGGTCTTGAGGTCCTGAGACGTGTCGCCCGCCACCGCGATGGCCATCGCCACCAGCGCACACACCGAGAGACACGTGATCTTCAGCGTTGTCAATTCGGACTCGGTGATCTCCGGGTTGCGGTCCACCACGAAGAACTTGTACACCAGCGCCGTTGCCAGCAGCGTGGCGATGGTCATGCCCGATATCGGGTTTGACGAGCTCCCGACGATTCCTACAAGCCGCGACGAAACCGTCACGAAGAAGAACGTGAAGATCAGTACGGCGATGACACCGACATGGTCGAGCCGGATCTCCGGAAGGTACCACATTGCCGCACCCAGCCCGATCACCATCAGGATCAACAGCACGAACGACAGGTCCTTCTCCGTCCGGTCGCGATCCTCCCGGCCCGAAACGACCACGCTCGCCAGAATGTGCCAGAACGACGACGCGATCGTCTTGATGCTCTTGATCAGCGAGATCAACCCGCCGATCGCCACCGCCCCCGCCCCGATGTAGCGGATGTAGTTCTCCCAGATGTCCTTCGGCGACATGTCCGCGATCCGCGTCTCCGTCGCCGGGAACACGGGCGATGGAACCTGGTCACCGAAGAACGCGACCGCCGGGATCAGCATGAACCACGCGATCACCGCGCCCGCGAGGATCATCGCGCTGACCCGCGCGCCCAGGATGTAACCCACGCCCAACAGGGCCGGCGAAGAATCGAGTTGCACCTCCGTGCGAAAGCGCCTGACGTGCAGGATCGCCGTCTCGGGCCAGGCACCCAACGCGCCCCAAAGGTAATAGGACCCGCCGGCCAGTGTGCCCCAGATCACCGGCCGCGCTCCCGCCCCGCCCCGCTCGCCGGAAGCCAGAACCTCCGCGCACGCCACCCCCTCCGGATACGGCAGAACTCCGTGCTCCCGCACGATCAGCACCTGCCGCAGCGGGATCATGAACAGCGCCCCCAACATCCCGCCGATCCCGCCCCACAGCACCATCTCCCAGAACGTGGCGTCCTGCCCCATGATGAAAAGGGCCGGGATCGTGAAGATCATCCCCGCGGCCAGGCTCTCCCCGGCCGACCCCACGGTCTGAACGATGTTGCTTTCCAGGATCGTCCCCCGCCGCAGGAGCGTTCGGAGCACGAGCAACGACATGACCGCCGCCGGGATCGACGCCGAGATCGTCATCCCGACCTTCAGCCCGACGAAAGCGTTCGCAGCCGCCAGGGCCGCACCAATCACCACGCCCAGAATGACGGCCAGGAGCGACAGTTCACGCATGGGAGGCCCTTTCCGATCGACCGCGCCAACGATCCAGGGTCGGGTCGGCGGTTGACGTCTCCACCGGGCCTGCCACTATAGCCCCACGGACGACCCCTGCAAACTACCGCATACGACGCCGCGGGCGGCTCCTGGATGCGTGGCGTGTCCGCGCTCGGCCGGACATGAATAAACCCGGCCTCCGGCTGGGTTACGGATTCGGACCCCGATAGGGGACCAGCGTCGTAGCCACGGGTGGAGCAAGTTCACGCCGGCGAACGAGCGGAACCCGCGGAAACGGTCGCGGTCGTGACACACCGCCCCGACGGGGAGGAGGGGGGGCGTGGGAGCCGGCTGCGCCGAGCGTCTGACCGACTCCTTGGCCCCTGCCGGGGCGGGATTCGCCACAACCACAAGCCCCCACGGGTTCCGCTCTGCTCCACCCGTGGCTACAGCCCTTTGCCCCACCGGGGCAACTTGGAACCCACCGTCGCCATACGACGGCTTTCATGCCCGGCCCCTGCCGGTTTCCACGCATCCCTCTTGTGCATACAACCTGGCGCGAACCGGCGGAGAAGGGAACAGGCATCCGATATCGTAAGCGGGCCGGCTGTTGAGCCCACAGGCTCCCTCGACGACATGAACGACCGAAAGGACGAACCTGAGATTTCGCGGACGCTCTGGGCCCGGGGCGGGAAGCGCCTGTTCGACGTGATTGCCGCGGTCCTGCTCCTGCTTGTGCTTTCGCCGGTGCTTCTGATCGCCGCGGGATTGGTCAAGCTGAGCAGCCCCGGGCCGGCGTTCTTCCGCCAGGATCGCGGCGGGAAGGACGGGCGGTTGTTTCGGCCGATGAAGTTCCGCACCATGCGGGGCGAGCGGATGCCGGACCCGCTGGAGCTGGTACCGCTGGAACACGCGGACGTCACGGCGATCGGGCGCTTCATGCGACGGTTCAAGATCGACGAGCTGCCACAACTCTTCAACGTCGTAGAAGGCGAGATGTCGCTGGTCGGGCCGCGGCCGACTCTTCCCGAGCAGGTCGCGGCTTACGACGAGTTCCGCCGTCAGCGGCTTCTGGCCCGCCCCGGGATTACGGGCTTGGCTCAGGTGTACAGCAGCGCCGCGGCGTCGTGGGATGAGCGGATCATGTACGACATCGCCTACGTCCGCCGGTGCAGTCTCCCGCTCGATCTTGCGATCTTCGCACGCACGATGCTCACCGTCGCCCTAGGCGAGGAACACACGTCGCGCCCCTTCGCCGAGAGCGCTTTCGCGAAGATCGTCCCCCCGCCACCCGACTTCGGCCGCTTCACCGCCCGCGGGACTTGGGAGTGAGGAGACTACGCCTGAGCGATCAGGTCGCATTGGGCGAGGGTGAGGCAACGGCAGCGCATTCCGGACCGGAGGACGCGCTTCATCGCCTCGGCGCGGTCGATCAGGGCGTCGAGGTCGGCCAGTTTCCGCTGGGCCAGGGCCTTCCACCGGGCCGAGAGTGCGGTCCCGTCGGCAAAGCCGCGAAACAGCGTCCGCAGCTCCTTGACGGTGAACCCGGCGGCCTTCGCCGCCAGGACGGCCCGCAGCATCATCACCGCCTCGTCGTCGTACTTCCGCCGGCCGTGGACGCGATCGGGCCGTGGCAGCACGCCGGTGCTTTCGTAGTACCGGATGGCCGAGGCGGAGACGCCGCTCCGCCGGGCCAGCTCGCCGATGGTCAGATTTTTCACGGCATTTCCTTGACTTAAAGTTAACTTCATGTCGTATGCTTGTGCAGATTCGGCCGGTTGTCAACGCCGCGGTGGGCCAGAGGACCCACTGAAAATGTGCCACCGGTTTTCAACCGGTGGAACACATCGTGGCCCGCGCAGCAGGTCAAATGGCGCCGACGCCGAGCCGGCACCGGAGCGTCCGAAATGAACCGCCGGAACGCACAAACACGGAGCATACGCATCCTGCCCGGTCTGGGAACATCGACTGCTTGCATGATCGTCGCCGTCGGCGTACTCGCGGCATGGCTCGGGTCGGGCTGCACGCACCGGTGCTCGTGCAAGACGGGGAATAACGTAGAGAGTCAAGACGCGGCGGCGGCGTGTGCACTGTCGGACGGCGAGCTCCGCTCGCGCCAGGTGTCGATCAAGGCGCTGCTGGCCGAGAGGGTCGAGGCGTGGCACGAGCTTCCCGACGGCTTTGCGTTCCAACTGCCCGGTGACGATGAAACGGCCCGCGATGTACTCCAGACGATCCTGCTCGAACGGGAATGTTGCACCTTCGTTGCCTTCACGCTGGCCTTCGAGCCCGACCACGGCGCACTGCGGCTCGAGATGCGCATGGCAACGCAAGACAAGCAAATCCTCCGCGACCTGCTCGAACCAGCCGGCGTTCTCGCGGCACCTCCATCTTCGTCACAGTGACGGTGTGCCCGGGCTGCGAACCAGAACGGTGCGGCAGAGCCGCACCCTGCGATGCTACGCTGACATCCGTACGTCGGCATGGGACTGGATTGAGGGCCATCGGCTTTTGCGGTAGAATTCCGCACGTGCAGGATCCCAGACATCATCCGACCGGACGGGCCTCAACATGATCCCGTCAGCCCGACGATCCAAACGCTTCCGTGAGCTCATCGCCGAGCGCGTGGTCATATTGCCGGGGGCGGTCAATGCGCTGTCGGCCCGGCTGATTCAGCGCGAGGGCTTCGAGGCAATGTACCTGTCCGGGGCCGTGCTGGCCAACTCCGTCGGCGGCGTGCCCGACGTCGGACTGATGACCCTGACCGAGGCCCGCGAGCACGCCGCGCGGTGTGCCGCAGGAACGTCGATTCCGATCCTCATGGATGCCGACACCGGCTACGGCGGGCCCGAGAACGCCGCCCGGACGGTCCGCGACCTCGAATCCGTCGGCGTCAGCGGCATCCATCTCGAGGACCAGGAGTTCCCCAAACGATGCGGCCACCTCGAGGGCAAGCGGCTCGTCCCCGAGGACGAGTTTTGCGAGAAGATCGCGGCGGCGGCCAAGGCGAAAGCCTCGCCGGATTTCCTGCTTCTGGCCCGGACCGACGCGCGCGGCGTGGCGGGGTACGACGAGGCAGTCCGTCGGGCGCATGCATACCTTCGTGCCGGGGCGGACGGCATTTTCCCGGAGGCCCTTCAGACCCGGGAGGAGTTCGCCCGGTTCGCCCGGGACGTGCCTACGACGCTGCTGGCCAACATGACCGAGTTCGGCAAGACGCCACAGTTGACGGCTGACGAGTTCGGCGAGATGGGGTACCATCTGGTCATCTACCCGGTGACGTTGCAGCGGGTGGCGATGAAGGCGGTCGAGCAGGCGCTGCGGACGCTCAAGGCCGAGCGATCGCAGCAATCGCTCCTGGACCGGATGCAGACCCGGCAGGAGCTCTACGACCTGCTCGACTACGACCCGGAAATCCCGAGAATGTAGGCAACCATAGGGTTGGCGCCGGGCCACGGCCGGCGTGTTGGGGGCTTTCCGGCCGTCCTGCCCGTGACCGACTGGAAAGTCGGTCCCACAGGCTGGGCGCCCAACAGTTTGGGCGTCCCACTTAGTGAACGGAGAAAACAGATGAGCGCCGAAGTGGTCAAGGCGGGTTTGGAGGGCGTGGTCGTCGGTGAGACGAGCATCTGCTGCGTCGACCAGGGCCAGTTGTTGTACCGTGGCTACCCGATCAGCGAGTTGGCCGAAAAAGTGGTCTTCGGCGAGGTCGCCCACCTCCTGCTCTACGGTGAGCTGCCCACCAGCGCCGAGCTCGAGCGGTTCCGCGATCAGCTCGCCGAGTTCCACGGCCTGCGCCCCGAGGTGCTCGACACGCTCCGGCGCATCCCATCCGGCGTGCCCATGATGTCCGTCCTGCGAACCTGCGTCTCGATGGCCAGCCACTTCGATCCGATTCAGGGACAGACCCTCGACGCCCTCCGCCGCCGGGCCATCTGGCTTCTCGCCGTGACCTCCGACATCGTGGCCGCCCGCTACCGCCTGCTCAACGGCAAGCAGCCGGTGCCGCCCAAGCCGGGCCTGTCCCACGCGGCCCAGATCCTCTTCATGTTTCACGGAAAGGAGCCCGACGAAACCTCCTGGCGCATTCTCGACCTGACGCTGACCCTCTATGCGGAGCACGACTTCAACGCCAGCACGTTCACCAGCCGGGTTGTGGCGTCCACCGCCTCCGACATGACCTCCTGCATCGTCAGCGCCATCGGCGCCTTGAAGGGCCCGCTCCACGGCGGAGCCAATGAGGCCGCCATCGAGATGATCCTGCGCTTCAGGTCCGCCGACGAGGCCGGAAACTGGGTCCGCGACGCACTCGAAAAGAAAGAGAAGGTCATGGGCTTCGGGCACCGCGTCTACAAGCACGGCGACCACCGGGCCGTCATTCTCGAACGCGAAATGCGCAATCTGGCCGCGCAGAAAGGCCGCGAAGATCTCGTCGCCGTTTACGATGCGATCAAAGAGCCCATGGTCACCAAGGAAAAACCCATCTACCCCAACGTCGATTATCCGTGCGGCGTGGTTTATTACCTGATGGACCTGCCGCCCGACGTCTACACGCCGCTCTTTGCGTGCAGCCGGGTGTCGGGCTGGTGCGCCCATTACATCGAGCAGAACCAGAACAACCGCCTGTACCGCCCGTTGAGCCGGTACACCGGCCCGGCCCTGCGCCCGGTTCCGCCCATCGAACAACGGCGGTAGGGGCGAGGCTGGCCCGCGGTCGTGCGTACACGCACTTTGATCCACAGCGCGGGCCAAACCCGCCCGTGTTGCGTTGCCAACCCATGGCGACCCCGTACACAAGCGCCGAGCCCGCCCATCTGCTGATCCTCCACGCTGGCGCCTTGGGCGACTGCGTGCTGGCGTTGAGCGTTGCTCGGGGGCTGGCTGCGTCGCGCCGCGGGACACAGGTGGACATGGCCGCGCGCTCACCGATCGCGGAATGGGCAAAGCAAAACGGCCTGCTGCACGACGCCCTGCCACTCGCAATGCTCGGCGGACACCTGCTGCATCAGGAGGACGGGCAGCCCCCGCCCGAAGCCGTGTCTCGGCTGGGCCGATACGCCAACATCATCAGCTTCCTCGGCGGCCCCGAGGAGAACGTGTCGCGGAACCTCGCGCGATGGTTCGGATCGTCGATCATTGCGATCCATCCGGCGCCAAGCCGCGAAACCGCCCGGACTGGGCGCCACATCACTCGCCAATGGACCGATGTGCTGGCGACCCACGGCTTCGACATCACGTGCCCCCGGACTGCCGCCGTTCCCATCGCGCAGAGCAAACGTGGCTGCGCACGCGCACGGCTCGCCCGGGTCCTTTCACAACCCGACGACCGAAGCATCGCCCTCTGCCACCCCGGCAGCGGTGGAACGCGCAAGTGCCTGCCGATTGAGACGATGGAGCGCCTCATGGCCAAGGTCGTCCAAGACCGACAACGGACCGCCGCATGGATAATCGGCCCGGACGAGGTCGAAAGGTCCGGTTCCGAGTTCATCCGGAGGCTGAGCAACACCGCGCCCGTCCTGTATGAGGAGGACGTCCCAGCGGTCGCCCAGCTCGTTTGCGGTGCAAGCAGCTACATCGGATACGATGCGGGCATGACGCACGTCGCGGCCCTGGCCGGCGTTCCGACCGTCGCCATCTTCGGGCCCACGGACCCTCGGGTGTGGCGACCGCTTGGACCGTGCTGCACGGTAGTGCGGTTCCCGCCGGGCAAGGCGGTGACCGAGCATTGGATCGATGACGTGTCGGCGTGCATTCAGACGTTTTCGTCAGGAAGCGCGGCAGGGGCCTCGGGTGCCGGTTCCGCCGCCGGGAAATAAAGCCGCACGGTCGTGCCGCGTTCCGGCTCGCTCTCTACCCTGATCTCGCCGCGTGCCTGTTCCACGATCCCGTAGATGATCGACAGCCCCAAGCCCGTCCCCTTGTCGACGGGTTTGGTCGTGAAGAACGGCTCGAAGATCCGCTCGCGCGTGGCCTCGTCCATGCCGATGCCGCTGTCGGTCACTGCGAGCATGACCCGGGGCTCCGCCGCGGATGCGATGGTGTCGACATTAGACGTCTGGATCGTCACCGTACCGCGGCCCGACATCGCATCACGGGCATTCAGGATCAGGTTGAGGATCGCCTGCTCGATCTGGATCGAATCGAGTCGGCACTGTCGCAGTCCGGGCGCGACGTGGAATTGAATTCGGATTCCCTGGCCGACCAGGCCGGTCAGCATTTCCTTCATCTTCTTGACGACGTCGTTGAGGTCGACGGGGCGCGGGTTCCATGCCCCGGCCCTGCCGAACGCCAGCAGGTTCTGCACCAGCGCCTTGCCGCGCTCTACCGCCGTATGCACCTGTTCCAGCGCCGCCGCGGCGCGCTCCAGCGCCTTGCCGCCGCCCCGCTTCAACTGCAACTGGGCCAGTTCCGTGTTCCCGAGCACCACCATCAACAGGCTGTTGACATCGTGTGCGATGCCCGCCGCAAGTTGACCCACCGCCTGCATTTTGTGTGCATGCCGCAGCTCACCCTCCAGGCGGCGCCGCTCATCATCGGCCCTCTTGCGCTCGGTGATGTCCTGGGCGATGCCGACCACACGGTGAATCTCGCCGTCCGCGTCACGCACCGGATAGCCGCGGTCGCGAACCCAGCGCGTCGAGCCATCGGGGCGGATAACCCGGTACTCCTCGTCGTACCGGCGGTTCTTCGCCAGCCCCATCGCGGCCTGCCACGCCCGCTCACGATCTTCCGGATGGATGCCCTCGGCCCAGTCCCGGGCGTTACGGTACAACTGCTCGACCGGGCGGCCCCAGATCTGCTCGTATGCCGGGCTGGCGAACATTACCTGCTGCTGGTTGAGGTCCGTGATCCACGCCACGTCCTCGATCGTGTTGGCGATCTGCTCCAGCCGGACCCGGCTCTCCACGAGCTCCTCTTCCATCTCCCGGCGATCGGTCAGGTCCCGCGCGCTGACGACGACGCCGGTCGTTTTTCCCTCGCCGTCAACGAACGGATTGTAGACGACGTCCATGAAGCGGCGACCGATCCCTGGGAACGTAAACCAGTCCTGGTACCGCACTTGCTTGCCGGCCAGGCACCGATCGATGTTCGGCTTGACGACATCGCGGAACGTCGCGGTGCCGAGCAGCTCCTCCACCGCGTGTCCGACGATTTCGTGCCGCGGACGATCCATCGCCACGAGGTAGGCGTCGCTCACCGCCCGGTAGACGTAGTTGGCATCGACGAAGGACATGTGGTCGTTCGTGGCAAACAGGATGTGCCGGAACATCCGCAGCTCGTCGAGCGTCCGCTTCTGCTCCGTGATCTCGGTCACTACGGTGTTGAGACCGGCGACCGTACCGTCTTGGAGCTTCACGGGAACGTAGCTGACCAGCCACGACCGTTCCACGTCCGGCTCCGACGCCGTGGCCCCGCGCATCTCGAGGTTGAGCGCCGCCTCACCGGTCTCGATCACTCGCCGACAAGTCGGCACGATGTCGTCCGCGAGCTGCGGAACCACGTCCTCCACGCGCTTCCCGAGGTGCGCTGCCGGCGAAAGCCCGTTGTACGCCGCAAGATGTTCGTTGATGTGCACGTACCGCAGTTCCGTGTCGAGGAGGCAGAGCCCGACCGGCGCCGTGCGGTACAGATTGTCGAGCTCGGCCAAGAAACGCTGAACGTCCGTGGCCATCGGGCGGGGTGCGCGATCCGCCGCCCCCGCCGCAGCAACCACGCGTCCAGGCCGAGAGTTCGTGCCCGGTCTACGCGGATTGGTACGTTTGCGACCCATGGACTGCCCTGGAACAGTGCGAAGGGAACCCGGCCCCCTCCAATACAGCACAGCATGTATGCGTTGTCAACCGTACATGCCTGACGGCGGTCGCGTTTCGCCGCTTCCGGGAGCACACTCGACAAAGCGCGCCCCTGGCGGCCCGACGCCAAACGGCTACACTGCCGGCGTTCCCGTCCCGCTGCCGAAGGAGTAGGCTCCATGGACGTCCCCGAGGCACGAAGAGTGTCAGCCGTCCTGACCGACGATACGTCCTGCATCCGGTGCGGGTACAATCTGCGCGGCCTGAGTCCCGACGGCCTCTGCCCCGAATGCGCCACCCCCATCGGCCGATCACTTCGCGGCGACCTCCTGCGGTTCGCCGATCCGGATTGGCTCGCCCGACTGCGTTTCGGTGCTTCTTTGAAGCTATGGAACATCGTCGTGAGCTTTCTCCTCGGCTTCGCAGGGAGTATCCTGGTTGGCACGATCCGGCTGCCACACGTCGTCGCGCACGCAACGATTTGGGTCGGTGCGGCGCTCGGCTTGTGGGCGACGTTTCTGATCACGGCTCAGGAGCCGCGCATTTCGTTGCACGAGGACACGGTGACGCTCCGGACCGCGATACGATTCTGCGCGGCCGCCGGCTTCCTCGGCACGATGCTTCAGCCGGTTCTCGGTTCCCTCGGGATGTCCTCCCTGATTGTCATCCTCACTGGCGGATGCGCGCTGCTCGGACTCGCCGCGTGGTTCGGCGAACTGGTCTACTTCCGGCGATTCGCCCACCGCGTTCCCGACCCGAAGCTGGCCAAAACGACCGCCAGGCTCATGTGGACAATGGCTGTCGGGGCCGGCGTCGCCCTCATCGTCGCCGTCGCCGCGCTCATCATGTCGCGGCCTGGTCCGGGCGGACCGCCGACCCCCGGCGGAGCACCTGGAGTCCGTGTGGCCTTCCCGATCCCAACGACCGGCGCGGGCGGCCCGCTCTTCGCGTTCCTCGGATGCTCCGGCGGGCTCGCGGCACTGTTCTGGTTCCTGATCTACGTTCGAGTTCTGATTCGATACCGGACGGCTTTCCGGGAGGCTGCGGCCGCGGCCCTCCGGGCCGCACTCCCGGCGGCAGCCGCGGCTGACGACGCCTAATCTAAGCACCGTCTAATATCTATCCCTGCCGCCCGCCCGTGGCCTAAGATGGTCCCGGAGGAGGATCATGGCGCCCTGCCTGCGTTCGGCGTATCCCACAGGCCTGTTGCTTGTCTGCCTGGCGCAGACTGCGCCCGCGGCGTCCCTCGAGGCCGGCTCCAGCGTGCTCGCCCCGGGCGCAGGCGGCAACCTGATCGTGACCGGCACGATCGACGACGAGGCCACATTCGGCGTGACGATCTTGATCGAGATCCTGCCCCGCGCCGGCAACAGCGGTTCAGTCGAGTTCACGCCGGCCCCCCCGAACGACGTGATACAGCTTGGCGACCCCTGGCCCGGCGCCGGCACCTTTACGCCCTACGACACCGACGCCATCGGCTTCGCCGCGTCCAGGAACGGCTCCGTGGATGACAACGGGACGTTCCTTTCCAGCCCGGTCACCTACGACGGCGCGCTCGCCGTGTTTCCGATAGCTGCCGGGCCCGGCGCGTCCGGCGTATGGGACGTCGTACTCTCGACTTCGGTCGGCGACAGCGGGTGGGAGGACGTCGCAACAACGTTTGTCGCGGGCACGATCACCGTTCCTGCGCCCTCCAACGTACCCACCGTCTCATCGTGGGGCCTGCTGATCATCGGTTTGCTGATCGGCATCACCGGTACGGTCCTGGTTCCTGGAGGAAAGGAGTGACACGCGTCTGCAAGTTCGACACAGGCGCGCCCGTGCCCGCGCGGCGGCTCAGCCCTTCCTGGCCTGAGGCTTCGGGAGGTCGAAACGATCGCGGATCGTCGCGTAGCCGTCGCCGCCCAGGCGGCCGATCAGATCGACCTTCTCCACGTCGACCGTGCCGTCCGCGAGCAGCAAATCGTTCGCTACGTGAAAGCAGAGAATCTCGGCGATGCAGATGTTTGCAGAGAGCGGGCCGCTGCCCACCTTGACGATCTCGACCAGGCGGCACTCCATGTGAACCGGCGATTGCGCGACCCGCGGCGGGCGCACAATGATGCTCGGCAGAGGCGTGAAGCCCGCGGCCTCGAACTCGTCGACCTCCGGCGGGAACGGGAACGACGCCTCATTCATGGCGTCGCGGATCGCGAACGGAACCACGTTCACCACGCACTCCCCGACGGCACGGAGGTTGCAAACGGTGTCCTTGTCGGTCCCGTCGGCCTTGGTGGCGGGTGAGAAGATGACCGCAGGCGGATTCGACCCCACGCCGTTGAAGAACGAGAACGGCGCGAGGTTCCCGACGCCGTCGGCCGAGATCGTGGACACGAACGCGATCGGCCGCGGCATCACGCACGAGAGCATCGTCTTGAAGTTGTCCCGCCGCTCGCGCTCGGCACAGACCAACGGCGTGAATTCAGTGTATGGCGTCATCGCGTCCGTGGAGATCGCCGGCGCCCCCCACCGTGCAGGCGGCGCCGGGCCACCTCAGTTCACCGACTCCTGGAGCCGCTTGCACAGGCGGTAGTAGTCCAGCGTCCCCCTAAGCGCCTTGCGCTGCTCGACCGTCGCCAGCGCAATGGCCTCTTCCTGCTTGTCGATCGCACCGTCCAGCCTTCCGATGTTGTACAGCGCCTGCGCGTACACGGCCACCGCCGCCGCATCCTTCGTCTTCAGCCCGTCATACGCCTTCGAGGCCGTTTCCAGGGCGAGATCCGGCACCCGCGTGCCCAGGTCGCCGATCGCCAGGAGCGTCGCGGCCAGATTCCGCATCGCCCGGCTGTTGTTTCCATGGGAATCGATGTGTGACCGGACCCAACGACGAAACGTGCCCGTGTTGCGAAGCTCGAGCGAGTAGATGTCGACCAGCGCCTTCATCGCCGCTTCGTTGTCCGGGTCCAGCCGCAGAATGTCCACGAGCCCCTCCCACACGACACCCCACTGCCCCAATTGCGCGGACAGGTTCAGTGCCTCCAGCCGGCGGCTGATCTCGGCCTCGACCTTCGCGGCGCTGAGATCGTACGTCCCCTCGATAACCGCAGGGAGCACCTCCTCTAACGTCGGATCGAGCGGGCTGCCCTCCCATACGATCTTCCCCTGCCGCCCGACCAGAAACGCCTGCGGAATCGCAACCGGCGCCATCGGATCGAAGTAGGCGTTGAACGTCCTGCCCGCGTCGTCGATCGCGACCGTGTAATCCATCCTCCCACCTTGTTGCCGAACGAAGCGCCGTATGGCCGAGGGCGTGTTGCCGCGGTCGGTGTCTGGATCGGTGATTCCGATGATGGTCAGATCGGCCGCATATTTTGTTTGATAATCGGAAAGCAGCGGCACGCTCGCCTTACACGGCGGGCACCAGGTGGCCCAGAACTCGATCATGTAAACCCGCTTGCCGGCGTCACGCCCCAGATCGACCGGTTCACCCTGCACCCATTCCTTGATGTGAAGCGGCGGCGGCGCATCCCCGACCTTCGGCACGGCCCGCGCCGCAACGGGCCCGAACAGACAGCCTAATGCGGCAAGCGCCAGCAGGTGTCGCGACCATCCTCGCATGGCAACAAGTCTCCCCCTTTGCGTCGTTTGACATTCGAGGGCTCCGCTGCCGGATGGATACCGGGCGCAGCCACCTCGAGAATCCGGTTATGAGACGTTCCCGGCCCGCTCGCCCGGTATCGGGCGAACACCCTACTCTATTGGAAACGGGAGCCTCTTGCCACCCCGATCCGGACGCGGCCACAACCGGTACGCCCTCACCGCGGCCCGGGGCGTTACGTCATACCAACGCGCGGGGTGCCCGATTGCGTCGATGCCGACCTGTGGCCCGCGCCCAGCCTCCGCAAGCGGGCGCAGCCCTCCTCGAGGTCCGCCATTTGCTTGGCGTAGCAGAATCGAAGCTGCCGCTTGCCATCGGCGGGGTTGCGGTAAAACGCCGAGCCCGGAACCGTCGCCACGCCCACCTCGTGCAGGATCGCCTCGGTCGCGACCGTCGCGTCGGGCCAGCGTCCTTCCTCGAACTCGGCCAGCAGATAGTAGCTGCCGTGCGGCACGTAGGGCTCAAACCCGATCTCGCGGAGCGTGTCCACGATGAGCTCACGTTTCGTCCGGTAATCGTCGCACATGTTCCGGTAGTACGCAGCGGGCAGCCTCATGCCGGCGACGATGCCATGTTGAAGCGGCGCAGGAGCACAGATGTAGAGCAGGTCGTTGACGACGGCCATGCGGTCGATGATCTCGGGCGGCCCGACGGTGTACCCCACCCGCCAGCCGGTGACGGCGTACGTCTTCGACGCGCCGCTCATCGTCAGCGTTCGGTCCCGCGCCTCGGGGAACCCACCGACGCTGACGTGCTGCTTTCCGTAGGTGATGTACTCATAGATTTCGTCGGTCACGATCCAGGCGTTGTGCCGGTTCGCCAGCGCCGCGATGTCCCGCAGCTCGGGCTCACTGTACACCTTGCCGGACGGGTTGGCCGGCGTGTTGATCAGGATCATCTTCGTCCGCCCAGTAAAGGCTTGCTCGAGCTGCGCGCGGTCGTACGACCAGCCCGGCGGGACCAGATCCACGTACCTGATCTCCACGCCGAAGAGGCGCAGCAGGTTCACGTGATAGCTGTAAAACGGGCTGAAGATGATACACTCGTCGCCGGGGTTGAGCGTGGCAAGCGCCGCGCACGCGAACGACCCCGCCGACCCGACCGTCACGGCCACCTGCGTCTCGGGGTCGCACGCGATGCCGTTGAAATCCCGCATCTTGTCCGCGATCGCCCGCCGCAGCTCGATGATCCCGCGGAGGTTCGTGTACACCGCATGGTCGTCGTCGATCGCCCCCTTCGCCGCGGCCTTGACCGCGTCCGGCGCCGGCTGATCACACACGCCCTGTGACAGATTCACGCCCTTCATAGCCGCACAAATCGCCGAGAATCGGCGGATGTCCGACTGGCGAATGTTCCGAACGCGATCGGCGATGGGTAGTTCCAAGGTCCAGCCTCCAATCCTCCCGGCAGGCCGTCCTGACCCGCCTCGATTCCGAGTATAACGCCTCGGCTCCGTGTGGCCAGCCGAACCGGGGACCGAACACGGGCACCGGGCCGCGGCATGGCCGACCCCACGCGGAATATTCCGTCGGCGATTCCGAATAATCACTGGGCATCTATTGGAAAGTCGGAGTACACGGCCATGCTGGCGCACGGAGCGGTCGACTGGACTCACGTACTGAACGGACCAGACATTGCCGGGATTGTCGTCGCGGTGATCGCGGGTATCCTGCTGACGATCTGGATCGTGGCCTCACAATGGCGTCGCGTCCGCGTCGCGGACTCCGATGCCGGGCTCAAGATCCGCCTCGTCGAACGGGGCTATTCGGCCGACGACATGGAACGGATCCTCCAAACCCGCTCCGAGCGTCCTGGTCCAAACCGTCGATGGCTGCGAAAAGCGCGATCGTCCCATGCCAGCGACTTCCTCAGTTAGCCGCATCGCGCCGGGCCGCTTCCGCGAAGCTTGACAACCCATCTCGGAACCCCGATCGTGTGCCCCGCACAGCGGTGGCAGCATCCGGCACGCGGCCCGACCACCGCTACCGTGCGGAGGTCAAACGTGCAGGAACGCTTCTCCGACCGCGCCCGACATGCCATGGCCTTGGCCAATCTCGAGGCCGGCAAGCTAAACCACGACCACCTCGGCCCGGCGCATCTGATGCTCGGGCTGATTGCCGAGGGGCAATGCGTGGCGACCGAGGCGCTGCGGTTGCTCAACGTGGATTTGGAGCAGGTCCGGGCCGGGGTCAGCGCCCGTCTCGAGAAGGGCACGGCGGCCGGTCCGGTCGGCGCACGGGCCCGCTCCGAGGAACTTCAAGCGGTCATCAGGCTGGCCATCCACGAGGCGCGGAAGTTCAGCCACCGCTACGTGGGTACCGAGCATCTGATTCTCGGCCTCCTGGCCCACGGGCAAAGCGTCCCTGCCGAAGTGTTGAGCAAGCTGGGCGTGGACCTCGGCCAGCTCCGCGAAAAGACCCTGGCCCTTCTTCGCGGCAGCGTCGATCCCGCACACGACCTGGCCCACTCCCGTCACGGCGACTTCGAGTGGGTCCACCAACAGGAGTTGGCCAAGGCCTTCCGCTCGCCGACCTTCTGGCACACGATGATCCTGGCCGTCGACGCCGCCAACCGCATGGGCGCCGGCGAAGTCGAGCCGCAACATCTCCTCCTCGCCCTCCTCCGCGACCCCTCGAACGGCTTGGCGAAGTTGTTGGCGGAGAAGGGCGTGACGGTGGACTGGCTGCGGGCGAGACTGGCCGAGGGGGACGCGTACCGCGTTTCTTGACATTTGCACGCGAACCCGCGATTTTGCCTGCACGATGCGGGTTCTTTCGGGCATCCAATCCAGCGGCAAGCTGCACCTCGGAAATTACCTGGGGGCGATGAAGCAGCACATCGAGCTCCAGCACGAGCACGAGTGCTTCTTCTTCATCGCCAACTACCACTCGCTCACGACCATCCAGAACGCCGACCTGGTCCGGCACTATACCCTCGACGTCGCCCTCGACTACCTCGCCCTGGGCCTCGACCCGGCCAAAGCCCTGCTCTTCCGACAAGCCGACGTCCCCGAGGTCACCGAGCTGACCTGGATCCTGGCCACCGTCACCGGCAAGGGCCTCCTCGAGCGAGCCCACTCCTACAAGGACAAGACCGCCAGGGGCATCCAGGCCACGATGGGCCTCTTTTGCTACCCGATCCTCATGGCCGCCGACATCCTGATCTACCGCAGCGACTGGGTGCCCGTCGGCCAGGATCAGGTTCAACACATCGAGATGACCCAGGACATGGCCGGTTATTTCAACAACACCTTCGGCCGCGAGGTGCTCAAACGGCCCGAGCCCCGGCTGAACGAGGCCATGATCGTCCCGGGACTGGATGGCCAGAAGATGTCCAAGAGCTACGGAAACACGATCAACCTGTTTGACCCGCCCCAGGCGACCCGCAAACGCATCATGAGCATCGTGACGGATAGCACGCCCGTCGAGGCCCCCAAAGCCCCGACAAAGTGCACGGTCTTCGCACTCTATAAGCTCCTGGCATTGCCGGACGAAGTCCGATCCTTAGAGGAGCGGTACCGCGCCGGCGGCATGGGCTATGGCGAGGCCAAGGGGGAACTGGCCGACGTCGTCGAGCGGGTCCTCGGTCCGGCCCGAGAGAAGCGGGCGGCGCTGGAGCGCGACCCGGCCTACGTTGAAGATGTCCTTCAAGCGGCAGGGAAGAGAGCTCGGGCCGTGGCCCAGGAGGTCATGGCCGACATCCGCGACGCCTGCGGGATCGTGACCGCATAGGGTGGGCCACGCCCACCAGTGCCCCTCCTTACCAAGGAGGGGCCGGGGGAGGTTGAGCGCGTCGCTCCTGGTGTGAGAATCCTGGTGCGAGAATCCTTTCCCGCACCCGCCCTCGCGGGAATCCCCTCCCGCGAACCACGCAGGATCGGAATCCTGCGGCAGAAGGTGCGAGACGGGAATCCCGCACCAGCGTAGCGTGGGCCAGGACCAACTTCTGACCATGGACGAACAAAGCGCCTATCGAGTCAGGCTGGACGTTTACAGCGGTCCGCTGGACCTGCTGTTGTTTCTGATCCAGCGCGACGAGGTCGACATTTATGACATCCCGATTGCCCGCATCACCGAACAATACCTCGAATACGTCGAACTGCTTCAACTCGTCGACCCCGAGGTCGTCAGCGAATTCCTGGTGCTCGCGGCGACCCTCATGGAAATCAAGTCGCGAACCCTGCTGCCCAAGCCGCCTCCGGAGGAGATCGAGGCCGAGATCGTCGACCCGCGGCTCGAGCTCGTCAAACAGCTTCTGGCCTACAAGCAGTTCAAGGACGCGGCCCGATCCCTCGAAGAGTCGGCCGCGGAAAGGGCCCTGAAGCACGCCCGCGCCCCGGCCGCGCCCGAGTCGCCGTCCGACGAACTGGCGCTCGAAAACCTCGACATCTGGGACCTCTTCGAAGCCTTCAACAAGCTCCTCAAGCAGATCGGCAAGGCGGGTGTCCACTACAGGATCGATGTGGATGACACACCCGTGTCACTCCACGCCGAGGACATCATGGACTCCCTGGAACGCTCCGGTGGCCAGCAGCCCTTCGAGGACATCTTCACCGGCCGCTCCCGCGGCGAGATGATCGGCCTCTTCCTCGCGATCCTCGAGCTCGTCCGCCTGCACCGTATTCGCGTGAAGCAGGACCGGCCGTTCGGCACCATCGTTCTCTACCTCATCGAGCACCGGCCGATTGAGGACGAAGAGCTCGAGCAACGCGCGTCGAGCTCGGACGCTCCGCTCGCCGGCCCGGCCGAACCCGCGTGGGACGAGGACCGTGCCGGTCCTTCGTCGCACGTCGAACGTGGGGATGAGCCCGGCAACGACCTCGACGAAATCGGGCCGACACTCGTGCGAGCCCGCACCGCCCCGCGCGTGAACGTCCCGGCCGCGGCGAACGTCCAATCGTCGCCGCCGGTCTACGCGCCAGCGCGATCCCCGGACGATGCGACCAGACCCGACGCCCTCGACTCCGACCCAGTGGAAGAACCCCATGATCCCCAGCCATCGACTCGTTGAACTGAACATCAAGCTCCCCGACGTCGCCGCCCCCATCGGCAGCTACGTACCCGCGATCCGAAGCGGAAAGCACGTGCTCACCAGCGGACAGCTCCCCTCCCGTGAGGGTCGGGTGATCTATACCGGCAAGGTGCCCACCGACGTTTCCGTCGACGACGCCGCCGACGGAGCGAAAATCGCGGCCTTGAACGCCCTCGCCGCCGCCGCCGATGCGGCGGGCGGGATCGACAACATCCTCCGCGTCGTCCGCCTTTGCGTCTACGTCAACAGCAGCCCCGGCTTCACCGCCCAGCCCAAGGTCGCCAACGGCGCCAGCGACCTGTACGCCCAGATCTTCGGCGACGCGGGCCGCCACGCCCGCTCCGCCGTCGGCGTCGCCGAGCTCCCCCTCAACGCCGCCATCGAGCTCGACCTGATCGTTGAAGTGAAGTAACGCCGCGTACCCCTGCCGAACATCGGCGCACGGGTGTTCGCACACGGCCCGACACGGATATACAATGGGGCCAACAGACGCCCGATCGGCTGCGTTGGAGACGTTGCGCCCGCTATGAAACTCGCCTACTTCGATTGCTTCAACGGCGCCGCGGGCGACATGATCGTCGCGGCACTCATCGACGCCGGAGCCGACGCGGGCCGGGTTCGCCAGGCCCTCGACGGGCTTCACCTGAGCGGATACGCGCTCTCCATCCAGAAAGTCGCCAAGCACGGCCTTGCCGCCACGAGTTTTCGCGTCGATCTGGACACGGCCGGCGCCCAGCCACATCGACATCTTCACCACGTCACCAGGATCATCGACGACGCCAACCTGCACGACCGAGTCAAAGACCGGGCCAAGCGAATCTTCACCCGGCTCGCTGAGGCCGAGGCCGAGGTCCATGGCACGACGATCGAGAAAGTGCACTTCCACGAGGTCGGAGCCATCGACGCCATCGTGGACATCGTGGGCGCCGTCCTCGCCCTCGACCTCCTCACGGTCGATCGCATCCTCTGCGCGCCGATGCCGACGGGCTCGGGCACGATAACCTGCGAGCACGGCGTCCTCCCCGTCCCGGCCCCCGCGACGGCAAAGCTGCTCCGCGGCTTTCCCATTGCAGAGTCCCCGGAACCCGGTGAACTCGTTACGCCGACTGGCGCCGCAATCCTCACGACCTTGGCAACCGAGTTCGGGCCGCTGCCCGCCATGCGTCTCGCGTCGGTGGGCTACGGAGCCGGGATCCGTGAGGGCCGCACCCGCCCCAACCTGCTCCGCGTTCTGATCGGTGAGACGGACGCCAACGCCAACGCGGACTCCATTACCGTGCTGGAAACCAACCTCGACGACGTCACACCGCAGGTCATCGGCCACACCATCCAGCGGCTGCTGGATGCGGGTGCACTGGACGCGTACACGCTGCCGATACAGATGAAGAAGCAGCGCCCCGGCGTCTTGCTGACGGTCCTGTGCAGCCACGGTGACGCACCGGTGATGGAGTCGATCCTCTTTAGCGAGACCGCCACCCTGGGCATACGTCGGCATACGGTCACCAGAGCGCTCGTGCCGCGCAGCGCAGGAACCGTGGAGACCTCGTTCGGCACGATCCGGATGAAGATCGCCGATCGCGACGGCGGTCCGACCGCCACGCCGGAATACGAGGACTGCCGGGCCGCCGCCCAGCGCTGGCAGACGCCGCTACGCGAGGTCATCGCCGCCGCGCAGTCCGCCTGGCGGAACCGAACCGCCGAACCGGACGCACCCGGTCGGCCCTGAATGCGGATCCACAGAGTGCCCGAGAGTAGCGCCACGCAAGTCGTCCTCTTGGTCATGGTCGTCGTCGTATTGACCGGCTTGATGATCTCCACGCGCCGGCGGCTGGCACAGTCCAAGCGCGCCGCGGGCCCCGGTGTCAGACAACAGTTCGACCGCTTACAGTATGATCGCAAGGCCGTGCGCGACGTGGAACAGGTCATGATCGAGCTGGACCAGGTCGCCCGCCAGGTCCACGGGCGTCTCGATACGCGGCTGGCGAAGCTCGAGGTTCTGATCCGCGACGCCGATGCACGAATCGACACGCTTTCGCGCGTCATACGCCGGGCCGACGGCGGGCCCGCGATCGATCTGACCCTGAACGGGGTCGCACCGGCGGGTGCGCCGGTCCCCGACCCGCCCGAGTGCTTCAAACCGGGTGTCGACGATCGCTACGGCGACATCTATCGCCTCGCCGACGGCGGCGTTTCACCACGGCAAATCGCGGATGAGACGCAGCGGACCATCGGCGAGGTCGAGCTGATTCTGAGCCTGAGACGAACCAGCGAAGATCGCACCAAGACTCCATCGGACAGCGCCGTCCTGCCGGCGAGCGCGTCCCAATAAGCCTTAATGCGTGTCTAGAAAGGCGAACTCGCTGGTTCGAGAATCCTCTCTCGCACCCGAATCGGAGCGGGAATCCCTTCCCGCCGCGCTGCGAGGAACATACGCCGTCAGAATTAGCCAGCAGACGGGAATCTAGCCCCGGCCTTTTGGACACCCTCTTGGTGCGTATCCCAAGCTCGAAGCCGGCCGCGGGCTTCAGCCCGCGCGGGCGCCCCGACGGAGGGTTACTGGGATGGCCACTTATCCCGTCGCCGACGCGTCGTGGGGATCACTATGGTCTCGCGCCCTGGCGCGGACTAGGATGTAGGGAATCGACGGCTGGTATGTGCTTCGAGGCGTTATGGGACTGTGCGTCACGTTCGTCAGCGGCGTTCGGCGTTCCGGCAAGAGCGCCGTCATCCGCGCGATGATCGACCGGCTGTGGCGGCGCCCGCCCCATTACCTCCGCCTGGCCAAGCGCGACTCCGACAAGCGTCCCCCCAAGCCGACTGCGCAGCAGCCCGAAGACTGCGGCGTCGCCAGCGCTCGGTGGATCGCGTACGACGACGAACACATCTTCGAGATACTCCCGGATGCACTCACCACAATCTACAAGCGCGACCGCTTCGGCTCCGTGGTCATCGAGGCCGACGCCGACCCCACGCTCCGATGCGCGTACCCCTACGACCACCGAGTCTTTGTCATGCCCCTGCCCGACGGCGTGGAGCAGGTCTTTCGCACCCCGCCCCGTGCCGCCCAGGAACTGCAACGCGTCCTGGACGACACCGCGTCCTTCGCCTCCGAGATCTTCGGCCTGTTTCGCGAACCCGAGGCCGACTACGCCGACCCTGCCGAGGACCGCGGCGAGGCGTCCGCCGCGCAGATGCGCGCCTTCCTCTACTCACCGCTCGGCGACGAGCTCGCCACACGCATCCAGCTCCAGCCGGCGTACCACGGGCTCGTGGAAAGCGACGTCATCGTCGTCAACAACCAGGTTGGCCGGAACGGCCCGGAAACCCCCGAGTGCCTCCGCCGGGTCGAACGGCTCCTCGACCGCATCCGAGGCGCGACCTCACGCCGCGGCCAGTTGTTTATCTGCGACCCCTGCGACCTCGGCAACCGCGACGCAAGAAAGCTCCTCAAGGCGCTCAAACCGATGTGCCTTGGCGGGAAGTGAACGAGTCGCGGTCGCGCAGCGCGATCAACCGCCGGAGCGTTGACCTTCGCCGCGAAGCGCGCGATCAGATCGCGCCGACCCGTTGGAATGACGAAGAATCCGCGCCCAGCCGGGCAGCCGGAATGGCGGAAGGGATAGGCCGGAACCTATCCCTTCCGCGATCCGTCACAGGTTCACCGAACTATGGGCTACGGATCGAGGCTGCACTCGTTGCCGCAATTGTCGGTTCCCTCACAGACGCCGCCGTCCGGGGCGCAGTCATCGTTGTCGGTGCAGGCTTCGCTGCTGACACTACAGAAACCCCGGCACGGGCCGTTCTCGCCGTACGGGATGAGCTTGTACCCGTTGACCGCCGCACCGATGTCCAGGAACCCGACTTTTTTGTTCACCACGGACACATCGTAGTTCGCGACCACGTTGCCGAACAGCAACGAGTGCCATTCCGGCGAACCGCCGGTCGGCGGCGCGCCGGGTACGAACGGAATCCCCTTGAACTTGTTCACTTCCGCATTGATGTCCAGGAAGCCCGGGTTACCCGGAGCCGGCGCGAACGACGGCCAGGAGTCGCCCGACCGGCTCGTGAAGATCAGGATCGGATCCGAGCAGGTCGCCTCGTTCAACGGGTCATTGCACACCGAAACCTCGTACACCGAGCAGGGAACGACCTCCGAACCGAACCAGTAGATCCGGGCCGCATCGGCGGAGGGGAACTCCGAGGCCAGCGCCGTCGTCGACCAGTCGCGAACCTCTGCCGCCGCCGCCGTACAAACCAGCGGCACCCCGATGTAGTTCGGCGGGGTCGGTGAGGCCTCGTCCACGATCGAGATCGGCGCCCCGAGCCAGCGGACTTGGCCCTCGAACTGGCTGAGGCTCGGCCGAGGCGTCGCCAACGTCGACCGCGACGGGCACACGTTGGCTCCGTCAGGGTCACCACCGCTGGAATTGTACATCGTCCGCAGCCCGATCCGGATCGCCGTGCCGCCTCCGGCCGTGGCCGGCGGCGTCAGCGACTGGATACACCCGAATCGGCTCAGCCGCTCCCCGCCGGCGCCGTTGGCCGCCGCTGAGAAGTCGTTCCCGCACGCGTCCGGCGGCGCCGCCACCGGCGGCGCGGACACACCACACGAGAACGTCAGATCGAGCACGCCCTCGCTGAAGCCCAGAAGGTCGATCTGGCCGCCGATGCGCACCGTGTAGCATTCTCCCTCCTGGACCGGAATACGGATGGCCGCATCCGTGTTCTCGATGCACTCGGTGCCGTTCGCGTCGCTGCACGGCCCCAGTTGAACGATGTCGGCATCACCCGGGCAGCCGCACTGCGTCGGATCGACCTCGTTGACGAAAATCTGCATCACCGAGTCGAAGTTGTTGTTGGCCGAACACGTGTCGATCAGAAGGTCATCGTCACACGTCGCGATGTACTCGTACCACACGTCATCCACGAACTCCACCGCCGTCGCACCCTCGCACAGAACGTCCTCGGGCCCGTCCGTGAACGCACAGAACGTGTCCACCGGCACGACAACTTCGTCCGGATCCGTGGGACTCGATGTCACCACCATCCGGCTCGAACAGTTGTCATGCGGGCCCGGCCCGCCCGGACACAGGTCCGCCGGATCGCCCGGACAGGTCGCTGTGTCAAACTGGAACCTGCCCTGGATGTCGTCGCAGTCCGCGAACGTCCCCTCCGAACACTGCGGCGGGGCGCCCTGCGTCGCCGGACAGCGGCAGCAGGCACCGAGCACCGGACCGCAGTCCGGCCCCTCGTTGTCGATGCCCGAATCCAGACAGAACGTCAGGTCGTCCGCCAAGGCATCCTCGAACCCGTACACGCCGTCACCGTCCTGAAGGGCGAACCGGTTGCCCGAGATGTTCCCCTGCCACAGGGGCGTGCATCCGTCCTCGTCCTCCGTGCCGGTGATCTCGATCCAGTAGCAGCCACCTTCCACCACCGTGATCGCCGGCGAGACCGTTCCCGAGTAGACGCACGAACGAAGCCCCGGAATACCCTCCTTGGCCTGGACATCAATCATGCGGGTTTCTCCGTTCGCCTCGTCGGGCAGCCCGCTCCCGTTGTCCGGGTAGATCGTGACTTGCCACCCATCGTCCGGGAATGTCGCCCCAATGGCCTGATCGCAGGTCTGCACGCATTCCCCGCCCGTCGTGAAGTTGAAGAAGCCCGGGTTCCAGCAGATCGATGTGATCGACGTCCCTGCGGGCTTGAAGTCGTCCGCAATCCGGAACGGGTCGTTGTTGATCGTGTAGATGATACCGCTGCCGAAGCCGGCTTCCGTCTGCGGCGTGAACCGACAGCTCGTCAGGTTGTCGATCTCGCATACCGGACACGGGTTCGGCTGATTGGCCTCCTGCGTCGTGACCAGGCAGATGTTGTTCGCCGGGCAATCCGCCGTCTCCGAGCACGACCGCTGGATCGCGATGCTACAGAACCCGCCGTGGCATTTCAGCCCGCCGTTGTAGATGCCCGGTTTATCTTCACAGATCTCCTTGGTCATCGAACTGCCCGGGTCATTGTCGTCGCATACACCCGGGGCCGTGCAGCACGACCCGATCTGACACGTGCCGCAGTTCACCTCACCGAACGGATCACAGCAGTTGTCACCGATCGGATCTTCGCCGATCTCGCACTGGCGGTTGTTCTGCACACAGGCCGATACCGACTCCGCGATGGTCGGCGGCCCGAGAAGCACGCCGTTGAGGTCGTCACAGCCGAACTGGTTCAGAATGTCGCAACGCGGCTCACACGTATCGGGCGAGCATTCCGCGTCCGGGCCGCTGCACGGAACCCGGCAGATGCCCGCCACGCACACGCCCTCGCTGCACGTGCCGCCGGGGCACATCTCGGGCGGATCACGGTCGCACGCCAGGTAGCAGCACGCCACCTCCGGACAGGCCTCCACCGTAATGTGCAACTGGTACTCGCCGAACGTGCCCGAGAGGTTCGAGAACGTCGGGAAGTAGTACGTCCCCGGATGAAGCGGGCCATACTGAGACCAGAGGTTGTCATCCGCGCAATACGGTCCGCCCCGGGCCTGGGTGCTGCTGAAGATGAAGCCCGAGGTCAGACACGGGCAATCCTGCGTTATCACGCGATACTGCGGCACATGAACCGGATCCGTGCAGCAGTTGTCGATCCGAACCAGCGCGCACTCGTCAATGTGGAAGCCCTCCCACCACCCCGGATCGAAGTTCTCGGGCTGGGCGTTCGGGGCGAACTGCTGGAACGTGCAGCTGTCCGGGTTCTCCGCTGTGCTCGTCGCGTCGCTGTTGTCGCCGGTGATGACCGCAACGAGTTGTGTCGGCAGGCAGGGATCGCCCGCGCAGATGCCCGGGTTCCCCGTGCAGTCGACTCCCGTGCCGTTACAGCTCAACGACGTCGGGTCCGGAACCGTGAACTGATGAACGATCGCATCCTCGCAGTTGTCACCGCCGGTCCAACTGGCCTCCGGCTGGCGGCAGCAGCTCGGGTCGCAGTCCGTGCCGAAGCCGAGGAATTCTTCGTTCGCCCCGCAAGACATCTGGCCCGGCGTACACGCGCCGCTGAGCGTGTTGCAGCACGCGCCGGTCGCGCACGTGGTCGTGGCCTCACAGGCGGCTCCACCCGTGGCATCCTCCCCCGCCAGACAGAAGGCGTCGTTCGGAAGGCACTCCTCGGTGCCCCCGTGCTCCACGCAATCCGTATCGTCGTCGCACGCGGCGCCGTCGTCGCACCGCCTACACGGCGCGAACGCATTACTGCCTGACTCGCCGTTGCACGTCGCACAGAGACTCCCCACGCCGAGGAACGTCCGCTTCAGGCACGTCTCGCCCATCGGGCAATCAGCCGAGTCAACGCACGTGCCCGCGCTCGTGCTGCACGTTCCCGACTTGCACACCCATTCCACGACGTTGTCCAGGCAATCACCGGTCGAAAGGTCGCAGCAGGAGCCCACCGGCGGCTCCGCAAGGAGCCCACCGACAAACTCGAACGCCAGAACGCCGGACGACGGAACTTCATCCACGTTGAAGTCGAACGATCCGCCCGCCGGCGTGATCGGACCGGCGTGGCCTTCGTCCTCCAGCCACATCAGATTCGGATTGTTGGAGCCGTTATCCGCGCCATCGGTGGTCGAGAGCCACCGCACCGCGCCGTTGGGTGCGAACTGGTTTGCCACCCCGCCCACGATGAATCCCGACGTCGGGAGCGTCAGCGGCGGGTCGAAAAAGGCGACGCGAACCGCGTTGGGCGTGCCGGACACGAAGAAGATGTCCTCCACGAAGTTCTCATCCGCATCGTAAAACTCGAACACGACTCGTTCCTCGGCCGCGTCCTCGACACCGCCGACCCAGCGGAATGCGGTCACGGCCACGTACGACGGGTCACCGACCATCACGTAGTCGTCCCCCAGCCGGAACGACCCGCGCCGACCCTGCCGGTCCACGAAATCAGCGAAACCGCCGCCGCCGTCGTCCCCGGCCCGGCAGATCGAGTCGGACATCACGTTGATCTCGTCGAAGTTGAACTCACCCTGCGGCCCGATGCCGGAGGTGTACCGCGGGCAGTTCATCCCGTCCTCGACGCAGACGGTCCCGTCGTCGACGTGCGCCCGGCCGCTGTCGGTTGAATACCAGTCACGTGATGCGGTCTCGCAACTCACCTGGTTCACGTTTGTGCAGGTCAGGCCGTCACCGCCGCCGCAACACCGTCCGGGGTAGCAGCCCGGGCCGGTGGCCGTGCACGTTTGCCCGCTGAGGCAGTTCTCATTCGTCAGGCACGGTCCGCCGAACGCACCCGTACAGATGTTCTCCGTGCAGTCCGCCCCGGGACCGCAGGGGTTCGTCCCCGGCTCGCAGACGCCGTCCAGGCCGCAGGTTTCGGTGCCGTTGCACACCACGAGGTCGTCGCACACCGCCGCCGGCGTCAGCAGGCACGTTCCGTTGGGGCACTCCGGGTCGGTGGCGCACGGATCGCCCGCATTGTCGCTCACGCCGCTGCACTGCGCGATCGTGCATGGTGTGACGCACTCATTCTGGAACTCGTCACAGGTCTGCGCACCCGTGCAATTCGGGCTGCCCGATCCTGTGCCCGACCCGATGTCCTCGCACGTGCCCGGAACGGATTGCGTCGCCCCCTGGCACGTCTCGATCCCGTTACAGAACAACCCGTCGGAGCACTCGCCCACGAGTCCGTTGGTAACCGGCGGGTTGTCGCAGGTACCGGTGCCGGCTGGCGCCCCTTGCGCGATCACGCATCGGTCCAGCGTGCACGGGTTGCAATCGTCGCACTCCACGTCGAACGAACATCCACCGCCGGCGACCCCACCCGTTCTCTGCGGGCGATACGGTCCGATGAGCTCGCCGCGCCGACGCATCTCCGAGGCGAAGTCATTGTATGGATTGATGACCTGCGATTCGGCAACCGGCAGCGTTCCGCTCCGGATGTCGCCGTAAAGCACGAAGTTCTCCGTCCGCTGTCCCGCGACCCTGCGGTCATCGGACGGCACCGAAGGGGCCGGCCCGATTTCGTTCGTCGGCTCCACGCCGATGATCGTTGACGACGACGCCGGCACGGGTCGAGGGGCGACCAGAGAATCACCCGGGCGCTTGCTGCGCGGCCCCTCCTTCCGCGTCGGCGCGCCCTCGAGCGTCAGGCTGAACGCAAGCACGCCGATCGCCAGCAGGCCGACAATCGACTTCCATCGAACCAGTGTTCCTACTCGTCTCATCGCACCAACCTCCTAGCGGGAACCGTTCCCTGTCGCGTCACGATCGCCGCGGCGCAATGAGCGTCGCGGGCCGATCCGATCCGTTCCAACCAAACCATGATCCCAACTGAACCCTCGGCGCCGGCAGCGCCTATGCACCGAAGAAACATCGCCAACCTCAGCCGTAGCTGCTCGAATGCAGCGAGGCACGTGCCCGAGGCGCGGGCGGTGCCGTCCCCGAGTCGATGGGAAGGGCGCGCCGTAGACGTGCACATCGACCGTGCCTCGGTCGAAGTGGCTTACCCCGGTAAGGTTGCGGCTCAAAAAACTACCGTCCCCATTGCCCCATCCGCCACGCAAGCGCAGCGCACACAGGCATGATCTTCCATTGCGGAAGACACAACTCCCGATGCCGAGCGTGCCGCCCGGCGTGCGTTCCCACCCCCCTGTGTCCGGACTCGTCCGGTAAGCAACGTCAGTGTAACGGTTACGAACGGCGAATGCAAGCGTGATCGCCTCCGGACAGCGGCTCCATCATTACCACGACTGGCAAAATGCGAGCGCCAAAAAGACCTCCGCAACCTCCGATCAACGGTGGTGCGCCGAGCAATCAAACTTTTCCATCATGAGTTTTGTCTGCGCGCCAAAAGTCAAGCGAAACTGTTCTCGTGGCGTGTGAGAAGCCGTTCCTCCCAAGCCAGGAACCCACCGACACGTTTTGTCACGATCGGAGGATCGCCCGTACGGGGCTCGCATCGAAGCCCATCAGGCGCAGCGGCAGCGCGACAAGCTCGTAAAGCCCGTCCGGGACACCTGCCAGAACCAGCCCCTCGAGGATGGCCATGTTGTGCGCAGCGAATCGCTGGTGAACCGGCAGGTCCTGCGAGTGGAATAGATCCACGCTCGGCGTGTCGATCCCGACAAGTACAACACCTTCCGAGTGTACGAAGTCGACGAACTCCGGCGATAGCGCGGCAAAGTCTTCCCGAAACACAGTCGCATTGGGATAGGTTCCGGTACCGAGCAGTATACGCGGGGCCCGAACCCGGTCCGGAAGGTCCGCCGGCAATACCCCCCGGTTCGGGCCGCTCGAGACGTGCATCACCTGACACGGCCCGAGGTACATCTCCAACGGACGCTCATCGATGGACGCCCCCTCGATCGCGTAGTGACTCGGCGCATCGGCGTGAGCGCCGGCGTGCACCGTCATCCGCAACGTGGAAAGCGTGATGTTGTCGCCGCGGGACAGATCACAAAGGACCTCACGGGTCGGCGGAGTGTCACCGGGCCAGACCTTCAGGTCACGCGTGATCGGCGGGGAGATATCGTAGATCATTGCGTTGCCGCACTTCCTCGGTCCCGACCTACCACGGGACCGGTTGCGAGGTCCCCATGCCCGGGCCCAGAATGACGGCGTTGAGCAGAATCCGCCCGGTGCCCTCGAAGTAGCCTCGAAAGATCGGATCCGTTGCGAACAGGATGATCTGCCCATGACCGACCCGCTCTACCGTCACGAAGGCCGTGTCCGCCCACCGCTCACGGGCTTCGGGCCAGAACAGCCCCGACAGCCGGATGCGGTCTGCCTGCGCGAGCCTCACCGGCGTCTGGACCGGATGCCGTGATGCGAACGCGAACGAACCCGTCAGAAAAACGGGGATCGTGGACGACGAACGTTCCACGCTTTCCAAACCGAACGTAAGCCAGTGCTCTGCATCCATATCCGCCGCCGCCATCACGCCGAACGGACTGAACAGGCGTTGCCACTCGTCCTCTCGCGCAAGACGTTTCGAATCCCGATTCCCACCTGCTTCCGTCCCGGTCGACCGATCGGGGGATCCCGCAGCCCCCGCCGTGCCCTCCGTCGACGCTTCGCCCCAAACCCGTTTCGCGTCAATCTGCACATCGCGGGCCGCCCGCTCCCGCCGCACCGCCTCTTCGTACACTTCCCGTTTGTCCAGAACGTCCCGCACCAGCCGAACGGCGCTCAGGTTCCGGTCGGCACCGGCGGCGAACGCCGCAGAACCACCGATTGCCACAAGCGTCCCACCCGCCTCGATCCAATCCCGAAGACGCTGCCGGACGCCCTCAGTCAGTATCGCCGAGAGCGACTCAACCCCCCACGTGCCCGGCAGCACCAGCACGTTGTAGGGCCGCAGGTCGATCCGCCCGATCGCCTGAAGGTTGATCGGCGAGCAACGTACACCCACTCGTGCGTCCAACAGATGCCAGATCGAACCGAACGACGTGCTCGAGATCGGCCACTGGTTGGCCACGGCGATGCGCGGCGGAACCAGTAGCCGAAAGTGGCCGCCGCCCAGGTCCGGCCCGTCCTCACTCAACGCCGACCCAACTGGCTGCACCACGACCGAGTGTTTCCGTGCCACCTCGTCAAGCGTGTTGTCCAGGTCATTCCCGTTCTCGTGTCGCCGCAGCAACACGGTCCCGGCCGGGAACTCGCGGCCCAGCATGCGGAACGGCTTCTCGGCCACGCGCACCCGGCGGTCCCGACCCAGCAGATCGACGACCGCGGCGAAGTGACGGCTGTCCGCTCCATCGATCAGGTAACCGTACGCCCCGTCTGTTGTGACGGGCGCCGGGCGCTGTGGCCGTTCCGAGGCCAGAGAAACGTCGCCGACGTGATCGGCCCAGTGACATTCCAGTCCCAGCGCCATGCAGACGTTCCACGCCGTGATGTCGTACAAGCGCGTCCCGCGGCGACTCTCCAGCTCCTTTCGTTCTTCCGCGACGAAGCTCGTGGACATGCGCGGATCGAACTCCAGCGCCGCCGTCAGCAATCGCCGGTGCGGCTGGGCGGCGCGCACGACCAACGTACCTTCGTCGAACGTCTTGCCCGCAATCTCCTGCCCGGTCAGGCTCGTCACGTCGTTCGCCGAAAAGACCGTCGCCGCGAAACCGAACTCGATCCCGTTGCCCTTGAGCACCTCGAGGAGCCGATCCAGCCTCGCCCGGTCCGCCGGCGGCGCCACCAGCAGTCCCTGCCGCCCGGAACGATCCGCGGAAACCGCCCATTTGCGGTCCTCGAGGTAGTCGCGGAGAATCTCACGGCGGTTTTCCTGGAGCGTCGACAGGTTCGCGAACGTGCTCGCCACCTGGTGACGAACCGCTTCCGCGTAGGTCAACGTGTTGCCTGCCGGCTGCTTCACCGCCGCCGCATTCACCCCCGCCTGCTCGTACAACATGCCGACGGCCCCCAGCAGGCTCGCCCACGCGTTCGTGTAGCCCGGGTACCACTCCTCGTACCATTCGCGCGTGTAGTAGCTCCATCCATGCGCGTCGAAAACCCTCGCCTGGTCGGCCGAGAAGCGGCGGCGCCACGTCAGCGTGCCCGGCGAGAGGTTTACGTTGAACGGCTCACGCGGCGGATCGAACAGGTACGTGTCGAGCGGGCCCATCTCGTGCGAGTCAACGGCCAGATGCGGGTTCCACGCCAGGATCGCCCGAGCCCGCCCCCGCGTTTCCGGCTGCACCTGCATCACCCAATCGCGGTTCAGGTCGAAAAGGTAGTGGTTCCCCCGCCCCGCCGACCATAGACCCGAGTGCTGCATGGACTGGTAATCCGTGTTCGCCACCTTCCCCGTAAGCGACTCCAACTGATTGAGGTAGCGCTCGCGGCCGTCGGGGTTTTGCAGCGGGTCGATGTGGATCACCAGATCCTCGCGCAGCCGCCGCGTCGACGCCTCCGTGCCGGCCGCAAGCCGATACGCCACCTCGATCGCCGCGTCGCTGCTCGACAGCTCGTCCCCGTGAATCGAATAGGCCAACCAGGCGATGCCCGGGAGCGTCTCCACGATCCGGTCGGCTTCGTCCCCGTCGTTGAGCCGCCGCGGGTCCGCCAGCTTCGCCGCATCCTCCCTGATCCGTTCGAGCCGCGCGTGGTTCTCGGCGCTCGTGATCGTCAGATAGTACAGCGTACGCCCCTCGTGCGTCTGGGCCGTCGGTGTAAGCGTCACCAACGGCGACGACTCCGAGAGCGCCCGCAGGTAACGGACCAGCGCATCGTATCGAACCGCGCCGTCCCCGATCTCGTGCCCGATCACCGAGCGCGGCGCCGGAACCGACCCGTCCAATGCTCCCCGTTCACCCGCGGATGGCGTCTGCGAATCCGTGTCTACCGCCGAACGCTGGGCCACAACCGCAGCGCTCAGGCAACCCGCAACGAGCAGCGCCATCGCCGCGGTCGCCGGTGCCAGCAACTCGCCACGGTCCCGTGTCAATCGCATCTAATCGTGCCTCTTTCCCGAGCCCCTTCGCCGCCGAACCCCCGCCGGTTATCGGGCCGCGACCCGACCAACGGTCCAACGTTGGGTTCAAAACCAGACCGCTTGCCGTCCGGCTAGTTCAGCAGCAAAACCGCCGACCGTCAATACGGATCGCCGGCACGAGTCCGACCGCGGACGCTTGCCGCGCCCGCCGGAGCCCATGACAATGCGACGACGTTCGAACGTGTGTGCGAAGGTCCTTTCGGAGCCGCGCCCGCAGGGAAGCGGTCCTGGCGGCACGGCGCGAAACCGCTCGCTGACGCGCGCGGCGCGGTTTGGACACGCCGTTGCTCACACTCGTTCTTGGAGAATCGCCCAAGGCAGAACGTTGTAGCAGGCCAAATGTCCGACCAAAGCGCGATCCCTGCGACGAGCCCACCACTCGGCCGACCGACGCCCACTGCAACCCGAAGCGAAATGACCGGCATCCTCCTGCTTCTCGCCGCCGGCCTTTTCTGGAGCCTCAACGGCGCGCTCATCAAGCTGATCAATGACGGAGGCCGAGGGCCCGGCGGTGTCACCATCGCCCTCTACCGCTCACTCTTCGCCGGACTCTTCCTCGTCCCCATGGCCCGCGGACGCTTCCATACGTTGCGTGTGGGACCGACTTTCCAGTCGGTCAAAGCCGGGCCGACGTTCAAGTCCGTCAAAGCCCGGCCGACGTTCAAGTCGGTTGTTCAACAACTCTGCCCGGTCCGGACCGCCGCGGTCGCCTGTGTCTTCTTCTTCACCCTCATGACCGTCTGTTTCGTCGTTGCCAACACGAAAACGACCGCCGCCAACGCCATCATCCTCCAGTACACCTCGACCTTCTGGATCTTCGGCCTCTCACCCTGGCTGCTGCGCGAGAACCCCAGGCCGCGCGAGTTCGGCCTCCTCGCCCTCGCCATGCTCGGCATCGCCGTCATCTTCGTCGGCAACGCCGCCACGAGCCTCCCCGGCCTGATCATCGCCCTGGCGTCGGGTCTCTTCTTCGGCCTCCTGACCTTGATGATCCGGCAGCTACGCGACACGGACTCCGCCGCCGTGACCGTCCTCAACAACCTCGGCTCGGCCGCCCTGCTGCTGCCCGTCGGCCTCCTCGTGGGCGGGCTCACCCTCAGCCCGCGCGAGTGGCTTCTGCTCATCGTCATGGGCGTCGTACAATTCGGCCTGCCCTACTACCTGTACGCCCTCGGACTCGCCCGCGTCGCCGCCTACAAGGCCGCCCTCCTCACCATGATCGAGCCCGTCCTGGTTCCCGTCTGGACCTACCTCGCAGTCGGCGAAACCGTACCCGCGACAACGCTCATCGGCGCCGCCCTCATCCTGGTCGCCCTGATCGCCTTCCTCCGCGGCACACCCTCCGCGGTTCGCGCGGCGCCACCCCCTGCCTAGACTCATTCGCCGCGAAAAGGTACCATCCGGCTGCCTCAGTGGCATCGGCAGGCCCGACCCGGCCCGTGGCGTGCGCGGCGCCGCGCGGGCGGCGCACAAACGCCCCTGCCACGCGTTAGGTGCGTCACCGGCATGGCGATACCGTCACCGTTTCATGCACGGACCTCAGCGCTGTGCAGGTCCCTCCGCTGGAAGGACTGGTCCGGCTACCATGCGGTTTGCGCCTACGACACCTATCCCGACCGTGAGTACTACGCCATCCGCCACACCGCCGGGCTCATCGACGTCACCCCGCTCTACAAGTACGAAGTCACCGGCCCGGACGCCGCCGCGTTCCTCGCCCACCTCATGGTCAAGGACATCCGCAAGCTCAAGCTCGGCCAGGTCACCTACTGCTGCTGGTGCGACGATCACGGCAAACTCCTCGACGACGGAACCTGCTCACGCCTCGACGAGAATCACTTTCGCGTCACCGCCGCCGAGCCCTCGCTTGCCTGGTTCACCCGCAACGCAGCAACCTACGACGTCCACATCGACGACAGCACCGAGCGGATCGCCGCCGTCGCCCTCCAGGGGCCCAGCTCCCGCGACATCCTCGCCCGCGTCGCCGACGCCGACGTGCAGGGCCTTCGCTTCTTCCGCCTGACCGAGACCCGGATCGACGGCTTCAACGCCGTCATCACCCGCACCGGCTACACCGGCGACCTCGGCTACGAGGTCTGGATCGACAATGTCCATGCTATGAAGCTCTGGGACACCCTCATCGACGCCGGCAAGCCATTCGGCATGCTCCCCATCGGCCTCGACGCCATCGACATCGCCCGCGTCGAGGCCGGATTCATCATGAACGGCGTCGACTACTACAGTGCCAACCACTGCCTCATCGAGTCGCGCAAATCCACCCCCTACGAGGCCGGCCTCGGCTGGACCGTCAACCTCGACCGCGAACGGTCAACCGACCTTGGTCGGGGGTCAACCGACCCTGGGTCGGCCTTCATCGGCCAAGCCGCCATCCGAAGGGAAAAACAGACCGGGCCCGTGCGCGGGTTCGTCGGGCTCGATCTCGACTGGGACGAGTTCGAGCGCCTCCACGCCCTGCACCGCCTCCCGCCGCAGGTCCCGGCCGCCGCTTGGCGCAGCGCCGTCCCCGTTTACTCCGACCGTGGCAAACACATCGGCCAAGCCACCAGCGGCGTCTGGTCCCCGACCCTCAAGAAAAACCTGGCCTTGGCCACCATCAAAGCTCCCTACTCCGCAATCGGAACCCTCGTTCGCATGGAGGTCACCGTCGAATACGTGCGCCACACCATTCCCGCCGTGGTCAGCAACCGGCCCTTCTTCGACCCGCCGAGGAAACGCGCATGACCACACGCTACGACGCCATCATCGTCGGCGGCGGACACAACGGGCTGGTCTGCGCCGCGTACCTCGCTCGCGCCGGGCGCAGAGTGCTCGTCGTCGAACGCCGCCACGTCCTCGGCGGCGCCGCTGTCACTGAAGAACTCTACCCCGGCTTCAGGTTCTCCGTATGCTCTTACGTCGTCAGCCTCTTCCGCCCCCACATCATCCGCGAGCTCGAGCTCGCCAAACATGGAATGGAGCTCATTCCCCTCGAATGCTCCTTCCTCCCCCTGCCCGACGGCGACTCCCTCTGCCGCTGGGCCGACCGCCACGAGACCCGCCGCGAGATCAGCCGCTTCAGCCCCAAAGACGCCGAAATCTACCCCGAGTTCGGCCAGGCCATGACCAAGATGTCCCACTTCGTCAAGGCCATCATCGACGCCCCCGCGCCCGACCCGACCTCGCTGCGCCCATCGCAGCTATCCAGGCTGCTTCGCCTGGGCCGCAAGTTCAAGAGCCTCGGGCCCGAACTCATGCACCTGCACACGCAGCTTCTGACCATGAGCTCCGTCGATTACCTCGACCTCTGGTTCGAGTCGCCCGTGCTCAAAGCCCCGATGTCGGTCAGCGGCATCATCGGCACGTTCCTGGGCGTCAGATCCCCCGGCACCGCCTACGTCCTCCTCCATCATTACATGGGCGAGATCGACGGCGCCTTCCGATCCTGGGGCTTCTCCAAGGGCGGCACGGGCCAGGTCTCGCTCGCCATCGCATCCGCGGCCAAAAGCCACGGCGCAGAGATCCGAACCGAGGCCGGAGTCGAACGAATCATCATCGAGAATGAACGAGCGACCGGCGTGGTCCTGATGGGCGGCGACGAGATCCGCGCCAACCTCGTCGTCTCCGCCCTCGACCCGCACCGGACCTTCTTCAAGCTCGTCGGCGAAAAGAACCTCGACCCGACTTTCGTCCAACAAATCCGCCGCTTCAAAATCCGCGGCAGCTCCGGCAAGGTCAACCTCGCCGTCGACCGCCTTCCCGAGTTCACCTGCCGAAAAAACGGCACCGCCCACCTGCGCGGCGACGTCGCCATCGCGCCCAGCATCGACTACCTCGAACGAGCCTACGACCAGGCCAAATACGGCGACTTCTCGCAGCGGCCCTACCTCAACGTCGTCATCCCCTCGCTCGTCGACTCCACGATCGCCCCGCCCGGCAAGCACATCGTCTCCTGCTTCGTCCAGTACGCGCCCTACGCCATCAAGGAAGGCCCCGAGCACTGGCCAAAGCGCCGCGAGGCCTTCGGCGACGCCGTCGTCGACACCCTCGCCGAGTACTGCCCGGGCCTCAAGGAGTCCATTCTGTTTCGCCAGGTCCTCACCCCCTGGGACATGGAACAGGAGTTCGGCCTCACCGAAGGCAACATCTTCCACGGTGAGCTGAGCCTCGAACAGCTCTGGTTCCAGCGCCCCGCCGCCGGATGGTCGCGCTACAAAACCCCGATCCGAAACCTATGGATGTGCGCATCCGGAACCCACCCCGGCGGCGGCATCATGGGCGCCCCAGGCGAGCTCGCCGCCAAAACCATGCTGAAGGAAAGAGCCGTATGACCCCCGCCGGCGAGCCGCAGTCTTCAGTCCGCGCCGACGTCCGAACCTCTCAAACCCCGAACGAATCGAGCCGCACCCGTTACGACGCCGTCGTCATCGGCGCCGGCCTCAACGGTCTGACCGCCGCGACGGCCCTCGCCCGCGCCGGCCGGAAGATCGTAGTCCTCGAGCAACGCGCCGCACCCGGCGGCCTGGCCGCCGGCGAAGAGTTCCACCCCGGCTACCGCTCCGCCGGGCTCCTCCACGACACGTCGGGCCTGCTGTCCGAAGCCGTCGAACAGTTGGACCTCGCCCGACACGGCCTGCGCCGCGCCGATCAGCTGCCTTCCGTCTACTGCCCGGCACGCGGCGACGGGTTGCTGCTCCATCACGACCCGGGCCGCGCCGCCGCCAGCCTCAACGGAGACGCCGCCCATTACGCACACTACCGCGCCCTGCTCAGCCGCCTCCGCCCGTTCGCCCGAACACTCTTTGCCGACCTTCCCCCCGACTGGCTCGCCGAAGGCCTGACCGACCTGCGCACACTGCTCTCCCGCGGCCTCGCGTTCCGCCGCCTCGGCAAGGTCGACATGATGGAACTCCTGCGCATCGCGCCGATGTCCCTCAACGACTGGCTCGCAGAACAGTTCGACAACCCGCAGCTCCAAGCGGCACTCGCCCTGCCCGCTTTGCACGGGTGCTTCGCGGGCCCCTGGTCACCCGGCACCGCTGGGCCGCTGCTTCGCCACGAGACCCTGGCCGGCGGCGCCGTCGCCGGCGGGCCGGCCGCCATCGTCGATGCCCTCACCGCGGCCGCCCGATCCGAAGGGGTTGACCTCCGCACCTCCAAACCGGTCGCGAAGGTCGTGATCGAGAATGGCCGGGCCTCCGGAGTAGCCTGCGAAGACGGAGTGACGATCCACGCCAGGATCGTGGTCTCATCCTGCGATCCCAAACAGACCCTGCTGAGGTTCGTTGACGTCAAGGAATGGCCCCCCGAGTTCGCGCAGCATATCCGGGCCTACCGCACCCGCAGCCTCACCGCCAAAGTCAACCTCGCGCTGAACAGGCCGCTGCGCTTCCGGGCCCGGCCCGACCTCGACGTCGAGTTCGCAAGAACCGCGCAGTCGTTACTGGAGCTCGAACGCGCGTTCGACGCCGCCAAGTACGGACACTTCAGTGATACGCCGGTGCTCGACATCTATGTCCCCACCGTCTCCAACCCCGCGCTGGCCCCGCCCGGCCACGCGGTCGTCTCGATCCTCGTATTCGGAGTCCCGTACGATCTCCATGGGGGATGGACCGACGCACGCCGCAAGGAGCTCGGCGATGCCGTCGTGGGCCGGTTGTCGGACTGCGCCAAGGACCTCGAATCTTCGGTCGTCGCCCGCGAAGTGCTGGCCCCCCCTGATATCGAATCGCGGTACGGCACAACCGGCGGCCACATCTACCACGGTGAGCACGGCCTCGACCAGCTCCTCGTCCGACCCGCGCCCCAATGCGCCCGCTACGCAACCCCCATTGCCGGCCTGTACCTCTGCGGCAGTGGAACCCACCCCGGCGGCGGCCTCACCTGCGCCCCGGGCCTCATCGCCGCCAGGACCGTCCTCACGGCACGGCGTTGACTTCATCGTGTAGCACCGCACCGGTGACCCTTCAACGCGCATGACGCCTCGATCTCAAACCGCGTCACAACGCGTGCGGGAAGGCCGTTTCGGAGCCGCGCCCGTCAGGACGTGGACCCATGCGAGCCGCGCTCGTAAGGAAGCGTTGTCCCCTTTCCGTACCCCGACCGTGAGGGAGCGGGCTCCGCATATGGTCATTCGCTATTCGCTCCTCGCCATTCGCTGTTCCCCGCCCCGCCCCAAACGACCGACAGCCGTGACGCAAACCCCACGGGGCGCGGTATAATGCTCCGGTTTCCCGTTCTGCCGGGCCGCGATCGTTAGAGGAGGTTCACGATGAACCGTGCTGCGCGCGTCGTTCTGGTGATCGGCCTGCTGGGGTGCGTTCGTTCGTTTGCGGGAGGGCCGGAGCCGCCGCCGGCGCCGCTGCCCGAGCCGCCGTCGGTGCAGATCGACAAGAACCGGTTCATCTCGTTCGCCTTCCCCGAGGCCCCGGAGGGCGCGCAGTGGGCGGTGCGGGTCAAGATCGTCGAGCTCTATAACACCGACCCGAACCACCCCGACCTCGAGGCTTGCCCGACGTACCGAGCGCTGGATTTCTCCGGGCACGAGGGAGAGATTGCATGGGTCGGCGGACCAGAGGTGCTTAAGAGCGCGTCGCACCCTGCGGGGTGGTTTTTTGTCGGCGCAGCACTGGGTTGCTGTCCCTTGTTCCTGGACTGGAACGGTACGCTGGAACCGGTGTGGACGCAGGCGTGCTCGGGACTCTATTTTTGCAACGGCATCCTCGCAGGACACTGCCGTTTCGGCAGCAATCCGTGCAACGACATTACTGACTGCAACCCGGAACCCGTGGTCAACGTGTACGGGGCATCAATCTTGCCTTGCTCGAAGTACGAAGTGCAGCTCGTCGCCGACACCTGCCCGGACCTCGGAGACGAATCCTGCTACTCCGCGCCGTTGACGGTGCGCACAGCGCTTTGGGGTGATGTGAGGCCGTTGACCGGCGGTGCGGGTCAGCCCGACTTCCTCGACATCGGATTCATCGTTCAGGCGTACCAGGGCTGGGTTTGTTCCACCTACGTGCAAGCCATGTTGCAGGGAACGGTCCCGCGGGTGCATGAGGGCATCGGGTTCCTGGACATCGGCTCGTGCGTCGACGGTTACAAACGCAAAGGGTACTACCAGAGCGCCCCGGCCGGGTGCACGGAACCGTGCCCATAGCACGCCGCCCGCTCGGCACGACGCTATTGCGAAAGCGGATGCGACGAGTGCTGCAACGACTCGCGCTGCGTAGATCGCGAGGAGGCTGACGGCGAAGTCGACTTCAGGGCCCGCACCTGAGTCGAGTATACCGACGGCAAGCACAGCCCGGGGAGTTGTTGCGGCCTGTTCACGCGAGCCTGCGGCCGCTGCCAGGGGCGGTCCTGCCTGGTGGGCACGAGTGGATGGCGCCACGGCCTCGCTGCGCGAGACCGTGCCACCCGATGCGGCTGCATTTCGGGGCAGGATATGGTCGCGTAGGGGACGGTGGCTGGGTAAGATGGAACCTTCCGGGATACGTACGGTCCAGTGGAGGTCTGCGATGATCACGGGGGGGCACGTTGTAGTGTATGTTTCGGAAATGAGCCGGTCGGTCGAGTTCTACACCGATTCGCTCGGCCTGAAGCTGGCGGCGCGGTATGGGGATCATTACGCGCAGCTTGACGCCGGGAAGGGACTGACGCTCGGGCTGCACCCGGCCGGTGCCGGGTCGCCCCAGCCGGGGACGCGCGGGGCGGTGCTGGTCACCTTCAGTGTGACCGAGGCGATCGAGAAGGAGGTCGATGCGCTCGAGGCGCGCGGCGTGCGTTTCGACGGTCCGGTGAAGGACGACGACCCGGTCAAGCTGGCCTACTTCGCGGACCCGGACGGGAACGTCCTGTGCCTCTGCGAATCACGATAGCAGCCGCTGTCGCGGCCGGCCTGTCGATCGACCCCGCTACTGCTCCTCGAGCAGCTCGGCGTATTCGCGAAGGCGTTTGAGGCCTTCGAAGAGGCGGGACTTGACGACGGACTCCGGTAGATCGAGCACGAGTGCGATTTCGGCGCGGGGCAGTTCCTCGACGTAGCGCAGGCGCAGCACTTCGCGCTGTACTTCGGTCAGCCTGGCCACTAGCTCGGACACCTTCGACCGCATCTCTTCCTTGACCAGGCGGGTCAGGTGGCCGGTCAGCGAATCGGGCATGAGCGAGCCGGAGGGCAGGCGGGCTTCCCGGTGATTCGCGGCCCGCTCGCGGAGGATGTTGATGCAGTGGTTCCGCGCGATTTTATAGAGCCAGGGTCGGAAGTGCTCCGGGGTATCGGCGGCGGAGAGGACCTTGAAGCACACTTCCTGCACGGCGTCTTCGGCCTGGTCCATGCGGCCCAGGTAGCCCCAGCAAAAACGCACGAGGGCGTCGCGGTACAGCCGGTCGAGCATCTCGGCGCCGAGCGGGTCGCGGCCTCGCAGGCGGGCGACGAGATCGGCGGTGGAGGCTTCGGGCTCGGATGTCGAGTCGTGACTCATCGAGTTCATGGCGTTCGCCCGGGCCGGCGGGTCGCTTGCCGCGTCCCGGCCCCCAGGTGCTGTATGATAGCAGAACCGGTGGCGTTGGTTGAAGGCTGAATCGACCGATCAGGACGAGGGCGGGGGCGCTGCGGCCCGTGCGGCGTCGGCTTCGCGGCGGCGCTCGATCTCGGCGATCTCGGCCTCGATTCGGGCTTTCTCGGCGGGGAGGTCGAGCCGGCGCGGCTCGTAAAGCGCCCTCAGTTGTGAGAGCGCTTCGAGCTGTTCGGCGATCCATGCCGCGGGCTCGCGATCGAAGAGGTCGCGAAGTGCCTCGACGACGAGGCGCTCGGCCTGGAGGTAGTCCGCGAGGCGGCGGTCGGGCAGCTCGTCGCGCGCGGCGGATTCGTCGGAGGGCTCGGACCGGTGGGCTGTTGTGGAGTCGGCGCGTTCGGCCATGAGGCGCGCCAGGCGGAGCTTGGCGCGGGCGGCGTAGTCGTCGCGGTCGAGGCGGACGAACGTCGCGAGTGCGGCGCGGTATTCGCGCTCGGCCCGGCTGTAGTCGCGTTGTTCGTGCCAGCCCTCTGCGAGGCGTTGTTCTTCGAGCGCGAGTCGGAGTGCCTCGAAGGCCGCGGTGCGTTCGTGGCTGGTCTGGAGCGCCAGGTAGGTGCGGACGACGCCGATCCCGCCCGCGGCGACGAGCCCGACCATGGTGGCGAGCGCGACGAGAAAGACGCTGTGGCGGACGGCCCACTTGCGGAAACGGTAGAGCGCGCCGGCGCGGGCCGCCTGGATCGGCTGGTCGGTGAGGTATCGGTGCACGTCGTCGGCGAAGGCTGCGGCGCTCTGGTAGCGGCGTCCGGGCTCCTTTTCGAGCGCCTTTTCGGCGATTGTCTCGAGGTCGCCGCGTAGTGAACGATCGACGGAGCTGGGGTGCCGCGGCGGTTCCTGGCAGATGATGCGAACGGCCTCGGGCAGCGCGGTCCGGCTGACGTGGTGGGGCAGCTCGTTGGTGAGGAGTTCGTAGAAAACGACGCCGAGGGAGTAGACGTCGCTCCGGACGTCGATGTCGTCGGGGTGGCCCGCGGCTTCCTCCGGGCTCATGTAGGCGAGGGTCCCCATGATCCGGCCGGTGAGGGTCGTGGTGGTGATTGCGGCCTCGGCGTCGGTGATGCGGGCCAGTCCGAAGTCGAGCACTTTGGGGTTGCCGCCGGCGTCGACGAGGATGTTGGTGGGCTTGAGGTCGCGGTGGATCACTCCGCGCTGGTGGGCGTAGTTGATGGCGTCGCAGATCCGGCGGAACAGTTCGAGGCGCTCGGGGCGGGGCACGTTTCGGCCGCGCACGTACTCGTTGAGGGGCACGCCGCGGACGAGCTCCATGGCGAAGAAATGCTGGCCGTCGTCGGTCCGGCCGCCTTCGTAGATGGCGGCGATGGCGGGGTGCCGCAGGCGGGCGAGGGTTTGCGCCTCGCGGGTGAAGAGGCGGACGCGGTAGTCGTCGAGCTGCCCGTCGACGGCACTGCCGCGGATGACCTTGATGGCGACGAGGCGGCGCGGGGCCTGCTGCTCACCTTCGTAGACGATCCCCATGCCGCCATGGCCGAGTCGACGGCGGATCTTGTAGGAGCCGATCCAGGCCGGGATGGGCGGGGCGGGCGGTTTGGTGGCCTCGGTCAGCACGGCGATGCTGTCACGGAAGACGGCAGCGCGCTCCCTGCAATCGTCGCAGTCCGCGACGTGCGCTTCGACCTCGGGGGCATGTCGATCGAGGCCGCTCCAGAGTTCCTCTTCGGAAAGTTGGCAGCTCATGGCCGAAGACTGCATTTCACCGGCGCGGGCATCGTTACTGCGCAGCCGTCAACGGGCGCAGCCCGAGCCGGGGATACGACTACCGGATCATATCACCGCGGCGGTCGGGGGTGCAGGCTTTTGGGAGAATTCCGAGGTTTTCCCGCCGCGCGAGCGGGTTTCGTGTTGATGTGTATGGAGACGCGCCTCCTTTCGACCGGGGCCTCGTGGCTTCGGGAACCAGGGAAACTGCGCGAGGGTATCGGACCCTCGGGGAGGTGGTCATCGTGTGGAAGAACGCCGGATTCTGCGGGCGCCGCGGTGCATTCACGCTGATCGAGTTGCTGGTCGTGATCGCGATCATCGCCCTGTTGATCGGGATCCTGCTGCCTTCGCTTCAGAAGGCCCGGGAGGTCGCGAAGCGCAACGCTTGTCTCTCGCAGATCAAGAACATCGCCACGAGCTCGCTGGTGTACGCGGCGGACGACCGGAGCGGGTTCGGGATTCCGATCCACCCGCTACAATATCGTCAGAATCCGTCGCAACCGACGTACATCGGTGCGTACGAATGGGGCGGCAAGAGCGGGATCGGGCGCGACGACTGGGTGCCGATCTATGCGGGGTCGGGCCTGGGGAGCAAGTACGGGACCGCGGCCGGGTTCGGCCCCGCGACCCGTCCACTCAACGCGATTCTCTACAAGGGGGGTCTTACCGATCATGGGCGCGAGCTTCAGTATGAAGGCCTGCCGCGCATAGCGTTCGATCGGATCGGCGCGCAGCGGGACACGCAGTTAGAGCTGGACCTGTTCAAGTGTCCGGCGGATGACGGTCCGCCGCGCGGGGCTCACTGTCCGGACTGGCTCGAGCAGACGGAGCGCTCGTCGTATGACCACTTCGGAAACAGCTACGCCGCCAACGTGTTCATGATCGCCAGCCAGGGCGGCGGCACGATGCGCAGCAACTCGCCTTACCTTCGTCCGACGACGCGGGTGCCGACGCCGGCGAGAACGCTGTTCTACGAGGAGAACATCGGGCGCTGGGCGTGGTCGTGCCGGCGGGAGCGGCCCGAGTGTCAGTGGATCGGCCCGGGCGTGGACCCCGGCCCGACCAAGGCAGTGCGCGGATGGCACGGCCAGGACTGGACGTTCAACCGGGCCTTCGTCGATTCGCACGCCGAGACGCAGCGGGTGTACCTGGAGGGCACCGAGGACGCGGAGGGCTACGCGCTGCATTACACGAATGAGCAGCTCGCCGAATACCCCGACTATCCGGATTGCGAGAACTGCCGGCCGGGGGCGTTGAGCTGTCCCGGGACGCGGGGCGCGTACGAGCCCTATCGATGCATCATCGTGCGGGGCAAAGGATGGCAAAAGGACACCATGCCGGCCCCGCTGATCTGCACCGGCCTCGAGGCCCCCAGTGTTGGGCGGCCCTCGTACGAGGGGTGTGTGGAATGACATGAATACGAATTGTAAAAATTACATTAACTATGTATTCAATGCTGATCCCGCGGCAGGTTCGGCGGTGTGACGATATTTTTCTGATTTTCTTCCGCCGAACCGGCCCGCCGCGTGTTGATGTGTTTGGAGAGGAATGCCGACGTCGGCGGCGGCGGGACGCGCGCCGACTTATGGGAGCGGGATCGAGCCTTGGGGAAAGCGGAATCGTCGGTGGCGTCGAGCAACCGGAGTCCGAATTGACAGAGACGGCGGAATCGTGTTGAATGTTTGGTCCGATCCACGCAGCACAATGAGCCGCGCTTTAGGCTATGAATCCGTTCTGGATTGGGACGGGATCGCTTAGGAGGCCAGGACCATGCTAGTCAATCGAGGTGTTGATCGAAGTGTTCGCGGGCGTTCCGCGTTCACGCTCATCGAGCTGTTGGTGGTGATCGCGATTATCGCCTTGTTGATCGCGATTCTGCTTCCGTCACTGGAGGCGGCGCGGCGGCAGGCGAAGCAGAACGCGTGCCTGTCACACATCAAGAACATCGCGACGAGCAGCCGGGTGTACGAGGCGGAGGACACGAGCGGCTTCGGGATTCCGATCCATCCGCTGCAATACCACCAGGAGCGTGGCAACCCGACGTTCATCGGGGCCTATGAGTGGGGCGGCAAGAGCGGCATCGGCCGCGATACGTGGGTTCCGACGTACGCCGGCACGCCGCTGGGCAGCAAGTACGGAACGGCGGCGGGTTTTGGGCCGTCGAGTCGGCCGTTGAACGAGGTCATGTACAAAGGTGGTTTTGTCGATCACGGGCGGGCGGTTGCCTATGAGGGGCTCCCGAACCCGACCAACTTCAACCGTATCGGCGCCCAGGGCGACGCCCAGCTCGAGCTGGACATTTTCAAGTGCCCGGCCGACAACGGCCCGCCGCGCGGCGCGCACTGTCCGGACTGGCTCAAGAACTCGGAACGGTCGTCCTACGACCACTTCGGCAACAGCTACGCCGCGAACGTGTTCATGATCGCCAGCGGGTTGGGCAACGACATCATGAAGAGCAACTCGCCGTACCTTCGTCCGACGACGCGTGTTCCGACGCCGGCGCGTACGCTTTACTACGAAGAGAACATCGGGCGTTGGGCGTGGTCGTGCAAGCGGGAGCGCGAGGAGTGCCTGTGGATCGGCGAGGGTGTCGATCCGGGCCCGACCAAGACCATCAACGGCTGGCACGGCAAGGACTGGACGTTCAACCGGGCGTTCGTGGACTCGCATGCGGAAACGCAGCGGATCTACATCGAAGGCACGGAGGACGACCAGGGCTACGCACTGCACTACACCAACGAGCAGCTTTCGGAGTACCCGGACGGCCCGGACTGCGCCAACTGCCGGCCGGGGGATCAAAACTGCCCGGGCTTCCCGCAGGAGTTCAATGATCTGAGGTGTATCATCGTGCGCGGCAAGGGGTGGCAGAAGGACACGATGCCGGCGCCGTTGATCTGCACGGGGCTCGAGGCGCCCGGCGGTGGTCGTCCGTCGTACGAAGACTGCGTCTCGACAGTCCCGGCGGGCGGCGGCTGATTTGAGCCGACCGCGGGCATCGATCCGCATCCGGAAACTGAATCACCGCCGATCAATACGGTCGGCGGTTTTTTTTGGACCGCGTTATCGGCCGCCCGCGACCCGCTTCGGCCGCGCCGCAGGCCGTCGCCACACTGGCGCATGTGCAACACTGCAAGGCCGGTACTTGGCGAAGGACTGGCAATAATGCCGATCGTGAGCCCGGCGAGATTGTGCGGATGCAGGATTGCACGGCCCCGCACAGAGCGCTAGCATGGGCAGCACTTTGGAGGGCCGGCTCCTCAATTCTGGGCAGCCGTAAGTTCGGGGATGGTACCCGTTCGCCTGGGCATTTCCTTCCTGGAGGCCAGTTCGATGACGACGAAACCACACCTGCGAAACCTATGGCGCGTTCTTGTGGGGTCCGCAGCAGTTGTCGCAGTCGGCGTTACCACACCAGCCGGCGCCGGCGAGCCCGCACGGGCGACGGCGGTCGAAGCGAGTCGCCCGGTTCGGCGCGCGGCTCCGGAAGCGGCCGCGGGGGGTATCAGTCGCGAGGAACGGATCGCGCAACAGGAGGTCCTTCGGGCGGCGTTGGCAGCGGAGTTGCCGGACGGCGTTATGCGGACGCCGATTCTTATCGGCCTTACGGACCAGGACCGCGAGGACCTGGCCGAGCCTTACGGTGCGAACGGCCCGGCGCCGCTTCGAATCGGCGTGGTGAAGGCGCTCACCCCGCGTATCGAGATTTCGCGGGGCGACGGCTTCGACCAGGGCGTTCTGCGCGAGACGGCGGACGGGGGGTTCGTGTGGGCGGCGTCGGTGAGCTCACCGGAAGCCATGGCGATTCGTGTGCACCTGACGAATTTCTCGCTGCCGCCGAACGCGGAGCTGTTCTTCTACGATCTGACCGGTCAGGCACACGGCCCGTACACGGGCCAGGGTCGCAACGGCAACGGAGACTTCTGGACCCACTCGATCGGGTCGAACACCGGCGTGATCCAGCTCCGTTACAACGGGCGGGTGACGAAAGTGGATCGGGCGGCGATCTCGTTCGTGATCTCGGAGGTGGCGCACATTCACGATCGCAGCCAACTGACTCTGGGTGACGGGGGCGTAGCGAGCCACGACACGTGGCCATGCGCGGACAACGCGTCGTGTCTGGTGGACGCGAACTGTGTGAGCGGCACACCGGCGGATGTGGCGAAGGACGCGGTGGCCAAAATGGAGTGGATCACCACGCCGTTCGTGAACACCTGCTCCGGTGGGCTGCTCGCGGACACTGACGGCAGCTCGCAGATACCGTACTTTCTGACGGCAAACCACTGTTTCAGCTCGAGCATCTCCAACCTGGAGACATGGTTCAACTACACGACGAGCTCGTGCAACGGGGAGTGCCCGCACAACATCCTGACCGGCGGCGCGCCGCCGTCGGACACCGTGGGCATCACGGTGGTGGCCTCGAACAGCGTGAGCGACTTTACGCTCGGGATCCTCGGCGGCGCTCCGCCGGCCGGCGCGGTGTTCCTCGGATGGAACAACTCGCCGGTGGCGTTTACCGACGGGCTCCAGCTCTGGCGGATCAGCAACGCGAACTTCGGGCCCCAGGTCTATTCGCAGCAGGAGGTCGACACCGGGTCGCCGGTGTGCAGCGGCCTCCCGCGGGGCAACATCATCTACAGCGACACGAACACGGGCGGGACGATGGGGGGCAGCAGCGGTTCGCCGGTGATCAACTCGGCAGGTGAGGTGGTCGGCCAGCTTTACGGGTGCTGCGGCTTCAACTGCGCGGACGATTGCGCGTCGGCGCCGACGAACTGGACGATCGACGGCGCGTTCGCGGTGACGTTCCCGTTTGTGGAAGAGTTCCTGGATCCGGCCGGTGGATGCAGCACGAACGGCGAATGCGACGACGGAAACGAGTGCACCCGGGACGTGTGCAACGCGGGCAGCTGCGAGAACACGGCGGTGGCGGACAACACGTCGTGCAACGGCGGGGCCGGGATCTGCTGCGGCGGGACCTGCTCGACGGCGGCCTGTTCCGGCAGCGGGGACTGCGACGACGGCGATCTGTGCACGACGGACACCTGTAACAACGCCGGCACGTGTTCCGCGAGCTGCTCGAACGATCCGGTGTCGTGCCCGCCGGGCGAAGCGTGCAATCCATCCAACGGCAACTGCGAGCCGCAGGTGTGCAACAACAACGGCACGTGCGACTCCGGGGAGGATTGCAATAACTGTCCGGCCGACTGCATCAGCGGTGGCGGCGGGTCGCCGAGCTGCGGGGACGGCACGTGTAACGGCGCCGAGGACTGCCTGAGCTGCCCGGGCGACTGCAACGGGAAGCAGAACGGCAATCCGAGTACCCGGTTCTGCTGCAACGCCGACGGCGGCGGCGCGGGCGAGGGCGCGGTGGATTGCAGTGATTCGCGGTGCAACGCGCAGGGCTTCTCGTGCGGCGGGACGACCGATCCGTACTGTTGCGGGGACCTGTTCTGCGAGGGCGCCGAGGATGTCTGCAACTGCGCGATCGACTGCGGATCGCCGGGCGCCGAAATCTGTGGCAACGGCGCCGACGATGACTGCGACGGGCAGGCCGACTGCAACGATGCGGACTGCGATGGCGATCCGGCGTGCGAATGCGGTGGGAACAAGGCTCCGTGCAGTCAAAACTCCGACTGCTGCTCGAATAACTGCCGCAACGGCGAGTGCAAGGGTAACTGACCCGGAAGCGGAGCGGTTGAACTCCGGCGGCGGAGTCGTTCTTCAAGGACGGCTCCGCCGCTTCTTTTGCGCTGCCCAATACGCAGGCGTCGACGGCTGGCCAGCCGAAGCGGTGGCGGCATCACGCGGAGCGCGGCAGCGGGGGGCAGGCGGCGCGTGGTGACACGGCGGACGCTGGCTCGACCGTGGCGGGCCGGCGTGCGGCGCGACGATACAGATCGCAGTAACGGCGCGCCGCGGCTTCCCAGGTGAACAGCCGTGCACGGTCGGCGCCGCGGGCCACGCAATCGCCACGGATGACGCTGTCCGTCGCGAGGCAGTGCATTGCCTCAGCCACGGCAGGAGCGTCGTCGGGGTCGACCAACAGACCGGCATCACCGACTACTTCGGGAAGCGAGGCGCGCGCGGCCGCGACGACAGGACAGCCCTGAGCCATCGCCTCGAGAACCGGGAGCCCGAAGCCCTCGGCCGTGGACAGCGTGATCAGCATGGCTGCGGCGGCGTACGCTTTCGCTAGTGTCCAATCATCGGGTTGCCCCAGGAAGACAACGAGGTCCTTGTGGGCCAGGTCGCGATAGGCCTCCGCGGCGGACGGCGAGAGCGAGGCGGGCGTTCCCGTCATGTGCAACGCGAGGGTCGGCCCGAAGCGCCGCCAATACTCCGCGATGGCCCGAAAGAGGCCGCAGACGTTCTTTCTTTCCTCGTGGCCGCCGACGTAGAGCGCGAAGGGTCCGTCGAGCGCCCCGCCGCCAATGGGCCGAGCGTGCCTGCCGTTGCGGGCAGGATGTCCGGGGCGATCTGGGTTGACCGGGATGGCGACGCCGTTGGGGATGGCCAAGGTCCGGTGCGGCGAAACGGAGAGCGTTCTAAGAACGTCGCGACGGACGTGGTCGCTGACGGTGACGATGAAGGCAGCGCGGCGGACTGAGGCGCGGGTCGCGTGGCGGTAGCCAAGGCGCTGGAAGGCGGAGGTGAAGTAGGTGTGCGGCTCGTGCCAGGGGATGAGGTCGTGAATAGTCAGGATCGCGGGCGCGGGGCACCGGGCGGGCACGCCGCTGTTCCAGGTTGCGTGGTAGAGGTCGGCGCGGCACCGGCGGATGAGTTGCGGGATCCGGCGCTGCTCCCACCGTAATCGCCGGTAGGGCGCGCGATCGGGACGGGCGAAATCGGTTTGCAGGACCTCGATGCCGCTTCGGCCCGCCCAAGCGGATGGGCGCTGGGCGCCGCACATGGCGATGATCTGCATGTCCGGGCGTCGGGCCAGCTCGTCGACGAGTGCGGTGACAAACCGGCACATGCCGGAGAACCGGCCGATCAGCATGCGAGCGTCTAGCAACACGCGGATGGGACGGCTCACGACCTCACCGGCTTTCGGGCCAGGCAGCAGAGCGTCTGGCCGCTCCACCGGCAGCCGGGACACGCGGACAGCCGCTCGGCATGGGCGGTGACGAGCCGCCGGAAACGCCAGCCGCCGGGGAACCGTCGATGGTCGCGGAACCACGGGAGCCCGAGGGTGCGCAGGTCAACAACCGTGAAGCCGGCATCGCGGACGATGCGGCCCAGAGTGCGCCGATCGAAGAGCCGGACGTGTGAGGGATCGTCGAACACACCGGGATCGCAGAAGGCGGCGTTGGGGGTTTGGATGATCAGAAGGCCGCCGGGCTCGAGAACCCGGTGCCACTCTCGGCACGCTCGTTCCGCGTCGGGCAGGTGCTCGATGAGGTGTTGGCTGGTGATCGCAATGAGCGATCGTTCGGCCAACGGCAGATTCGCCGCGTCGGCACACACGAACCGTGCGTTCGGACTGCGCGGCGTGGTCGGGGCCAGGCCAATCGCCGCGTAATCGATCCCGATAGGGCGGCCGCGACCGATCGCGCGGATCAACGCCCCGTTGCCGCATCCGACGTCGGCCCATCGCGACAGGTCCTCCGGCACGTGTCGGCGGATCCACCGGACCTCCATGTCGAACTCCGGCCCGCGGCCTCGGCGTGCGAAGTGGCGGTCGACGTGAGCGGCGACGCGAACCGGTTCGCCGATCGGGACGGCACTTGCGTTGTCGGAAACCGTGACGTTCATACGGGGCGCCGAGCGATGTAGAGCAGGATAAGTCCGATCATGGAATCGAGGGGCGAGGACCGGGCGGCCCAGTCGACGTCGAGCCCCAAAATGCTCCTGCCCCAATGCGCCGAGATTGAGTGCCAGAAGCCGAGGCAGACGGCCTGGCCGTCGCTGAAGCCTGCGTCCCGTCCCCGCCGGAGGATCTCGTGCCTGGAGTAGGGGATTTCGCGGCCGTAGGGCCAGCAGCCTCGGGCTTCGAGGTACGCTTTCCAGAGACGGTAAGGGATGCACCACGCGTGCGGCACGCTGATGATCGTGACCCCGCCCGGGCGGAGCGTTTCGTAATGCGCACGGAGGGCCCGGGTGCGGTCGGCGCCGGCAAAGTGTTCGATCACGCCGGATGAAATCGCCAGGTCGAACCGGGCGCGGCGTCGGGCGATTTCGTCGAACATGTTGCGGCACTCGAAGTCGGCGTCGAGGCCGATGCGATCGAAGCGGCGTCGAGCCTGGATCAGGGCGCGTTCGCTCGTGTCGAGGAGCGTGACCCTCGCGCCGCGGCGTGCGAGCAGGGCGGAGAGGTCGCCGCGTCCGGAGCCGAGCTCGATGGCGTGGATCCGACTCAGCGATCGGTGCTCGTGCGTCAGGACGTTGAGCATCGTGTGCCAGCGCGGGCTCTGCTCTTCGCGGGCGAGCAACGCGTCGTCTTTGGCGAAGTCGGGCGCATGGCGCCAGAGGTTGTCCCAGGCGGTGACGACGGACATGGATGCGTTGGCGGTCATTGCCCCGTGCGAATCCGTGAAAGCGCGGAAGTAGCGTTCCCGGCGTTACGACCTGCTTATCGGACGACCGGGCCTGCGGGTTGAGGTATCGCGTCGCGTACGCGGCTCCGCCGGTTCAACGGCGGGACGATCGTCGTCGCCGCGGCACGGGCCAGTCGACCGAGGCTCCGCCACTCGGGCCGGAAGCGGAAGGCCTCGGCGAGGTGGGTCATGGCTCGGGCGTGCCGGCCCGCTCGGAGGGCGTCGTAAGCGAGCTGTTCGGCGGTCCGGGCGCGGTGGGCGTTGAGGACTCGGCGGTTCTGGTCGCAAAGGTCGGGGAATTCGCGGGAGATCGCGGCGAGCAGGGCACGGTAGCGGAGCAGGTTCCGGTGCGGATCCTGCCGGGCGGAACTGCCGGGCACGAAGTGATGAACGGAAAGCGGCTCGTCGACGAAGCCGGCCCGGCATCGGCGGGCGAGCCGGAGGTAGAACAGCCATTCTTCGGCGTAGCCGTATCCGTCGGGGAAGCGGACGGTGGTCGCCAACGCATCCCTGCGGACCATGCCGACGATGGTCGCGATGAAGTAGCCGCGGATCAGCGAATCGAAAAGTCCCTCGCTGCACACGCAGAGCCGCGGGGCAACGGCTTCGTGCTGGACGGTCCGGGCCAGGGGGAGTTTGTCGTCGAAGGCACTCTCGTGACGGGCGCCGTCCAGGTCGATGTAGGCGTAGTCGCTGTAGACCAGGCCGAGCTCCGGACGGAGCCGAAAGAGCTCGAGCTGTCTCTCGAGCTTGTTGGGGGCGAACTCGTCGTCGGAGTCGAGGAAGGCGACGAAGCGGCCGCGGCTGGTGTCGATTCCCGCGTTCCGAGCGGCGCTCGCGCCCAGGTTCTTCTGCGTGCGGTAAACGAAACGACCGTTCAACTCCGCGGAGAACGCGTTGGCGACGTCCTCAGTGTCGTCGCTCGAACCGTCGTCGATCAGCACGATTTCCCAGTCGCGGCAGGTCTGGTTCATTACGGACCGGATCGCTCTTTCCAGCAGTGCCGCGCGGTTGTGCGTGGGGATCACGACGGAGACCGCGGGCGAGGTCATGGCACGACGAGCTCCAGCGGATCCAGCGACGGCTCCTGAACCCTTGGCTGCCTGCGTGGGACGAGATCATCGAGAACGGACGCCAAGCGGCGCGTCAACGTCACCCGGTCGAAGCGTCCGAGCCGGTCGTGATGGCTGCACGCAGGTGCGCCGCCCCGCATCGACTGATCGAACAGGCCGGCGAGCGCGGCGGCGATCCATCCCGCGTCAAAGCCGACGGAGACGCCGGCGCCGCAGGACCGGACGATGCTCTTGCAGGCTCCATCCACGGGGCCGACGACGAGGAGGGGGCGGCCCGCGGCGAGATACTCGAACAGCTTGGCGGGGATGACAGTCTCGGCGTTCGGGCCGTCGGGCACGCTGAGAAGTAGTGCCGTGGCGTGGCACATCTCTCGGATGGCCTGGCCGTGCGGGACGTAGCCGGTGAACTCGCAGCGGGCCCCTGTATCCTGGAGGCGGCGTCGCGTGGCGGCGTCGGCGTGACCGACGATGCGGAGGACGAACCGATGTTGACGGGGGCCCAGGTAGCGCACGAACTCGGCGAGCCCGTCGAACCAGGCATCCAGCGCCCGCCACCGGTCGAACCGGCCGACGTGCGACAGGATGAAGTCGCCATCGGTCCGCCTGATTTCGTCGCCCGCGTTCGTATGTTCTGCGAGGCCGGCAAAGTCGTCCGGATCGAAGCCGTTGGTCACGGTGATGAATTTGTGCCGGTGCGTGGGCACGTGGTCGGCGAGGATCGCCGTCTGGGCCTCGCTGACGCCGACGACGACATCAGCTGTTTCGAGGATGGTCTGCTGCACAGCGCGATGGGCGGCGCGGACGCCCGGCGAGTCTTCGCGGTATCGATAATCGTCGGTCCAGAGGTCGCGGAAGTCGGCGATCCACGGCAGGCCCGTTCGGCGCTCCAGCTCGAGGGCGAGCCGGTGATTCGAGGCGGGGCTGAAGGTCGAGTAGAGGGCGTCGATTCGTCGTTCGGCGATCAGCTCGAGGGCCGGTTCGACGCTCTGTCGGGCCCACTCGGCGCAGTCGTCCGGGAACGGCCGGTGGTCGGCGCGGGCGCCGAGCAGCCCCTTCAGCAGGGCTCGCACCGCCCGCGGCCCGTTGTGCGGCCGCCGGCTGCCTGATCCCTTGCTTTCTCGATCGGCGTCCTCTCGAACGACGACGACGCCCGACACGTCCGTCACGAGACTGGGGTCGGACGGCAGGCCCGGGAGCGGTGGCATGGCCCAGACGACCGGCGTCCAGCCGAAGCGGGGAAGGTACTTGGCGAACTTCGCGGATCGTTGAACGCCGGGCCCGCCGGTCGGCGGAAACGCGGCGCTGATCAACAGTACGCGTCGGGAACGGTCACCTTGCGCAGCGCCGAGCCCCGAGACGAACCGGGAAGCGGGCGTTGGACGGGTCACCGGTCTGGTGACACTGGTCCGGGTTCGGCCCGGAGTCGGCGTACCGATCGTCGCTCGCAGGGACCCGGCTTGCCGATCGCACGTCAGGTGATACACATCGAGGAGCTGGTCCAGACAGCGAGACCATTCGTACCGGGTGCGGACGAACCGGCGTCCGTTTTGTCCGAGCCGGGCCGCACGTGCCCGGTCTTCGAGGATTCGGCTCACGGCGTCGGCCAGCGTCCGCGGGTCGTTGGGTGGGACGAGCAGCCCGGTCTGGCGGTCCTTGACGGTTTCGACCAGGCCGCCGACGCGGCTGGCGACAACGGGCACCTCCATCGCGGACGACTCGAGAGCGGCCACGCAGAAGCTCTCATAGAGGGAAGGAACGACCGTGACTGACCATCGCCCGATGACCTCGGGCATCCGTCGGTTCGGCACACAGTCTCGCCAGCGAATCGCGGCGGCGCAGCCGAGGCGATGTGCCATGTGCTGGCACTGCTCCCGCAACGGGCCGCGGCCGATCATGTCGAAGCGGGCGTCGGGAACGGCGTCGAGCACGCGCGGGATGGCCTGCACCCAGACGTTCGGCGCGTAGACGGCCTTGAAACCCTTGAAGAAACCGACCGTAGGCGGGCCGTCGGGTTGGCGCGGATGAGGCGCGAAGGCGGAGGTGTCCACACCCAGCGGAACGGAGTGGATCTCGCTGATCGGCAGGCCGGCAAAGTCGGCGACCGGCGCGGCGAACGCCCTACCGTAAACGAGGACGGTGTCGGCCATCCTCAGCAGCTCGCGCCGCATGCGCACGAGCGCCTCGGGGTAGGCCGCAAGGTCCGGCGGCTTGACGATGTCCGACCCCCACGGGGTGACGACCAGCCTGCCCGCGGCGGCGGTTTCCGGGGTGATGGCCCAGTCATGCAGGAAGTTCACGTGCACGACATCATGGGCGCGGAAGATGCGGCGAAGGTACATCGCACGCCGCCGATGCCACCGCGCGGGGTAGCGCCAGCCGGGGGGCGGAACATGGAACCGTTTGACGGTTGCGCCAGGGACCGTGCCGGCCTTGCAGGACACGACACGCACGGTGTGCCCGCGTCCGGCGAGCCCGGCGGCAAGCCGTTGGATGTGGATGCTGATGGCGTCGCCGAGCAAACAGATTCTCATCATGCACTTCGGTGGCCAGTATCGCGTTTCGTAAGCTCTGCGACTATCAGGCTGTACCGAGAATCCTCTCTCGGCACGCGCGGCGAGACCGAGAGGGGATTCTCGGTCCGGCGGCTATCGTCGCGTCTTTTCTGAAACATGGCACTAGGTCTGCATCGGATGCGGCGAGTGGGCGAGTCCCGGCCGTGGCGCCTCATTGAGCGCGACGCCTGTCCCAATGGCCGTTGCCGCCGCGTCAGCCTCTGATTCGAGCATCCATTCGTGGCTGACCGAGACGAGACCGGTCCGCGGGCCGTCGTCGGTCACGATGAGCGGAAAGGAAAACGGCGTGTCGGCGAGGGCCCGGCCCGACTCGGCGTCCCAGATCCGCACGTTCCACAGATACTGTCCGCCGCCGACGGGCAGGCCGGGCAGTGCCAGCGTCGTGCGGTTCGGACCGGGCCGGATTCTGAAGCGTACTTCGTCCCGGCCCGAGTTGATGCTGATGAGGTTCTGCGATGCGCCGGTGCGCATGTTCAGCTCGATGACCGCGCGATCGATCGCCATGTCGCTCGTGAAGCCGAGCACGGCGCGAACGGGGCAGTTCGATCGTGTCCAGACGAACTCCTCGCGCCGGTGGTTGTAGAATCGGAGGCTAATCCCGGTGATCATGGATTCACCCGGCGTGTCCGCAGCGGTGAGATCAGCGGGGCGCTCCGCGTAGCGCCGCGACATGGCCTTCATGTAATGCCCGACCGCGTCCGGCGCCGCCCCTTCGAAGGCTGTGTGACCCTGTTCGAGGACGATGGCCCGCGGGCATGTCGCTTGCATCTGTTCGAGGTCGTGGGTCACGAAAACGAGCGTCGTGCCGCGGCGGATCAACTGCCTCATCCGGTCGAGGCATCGCAATCGGAACACGGCGTCGCCGACGGAAAGCACTTCGTCGACGAGGAGGATGTCGGGCTCGACGTGAGCGGCAATGCTGAAGCCCAGGCGGGCGTACATGCCGGAACTGTAGCGTTTGACCGGCGTGTCGAGGAACCGTTCAAGCCCCGCGAAGGCGACGATCGCGTCGAGCTTGCTGCGGACCTCCCGCCGGGTCATTCCGAGGATCGCGCCGCTGAGAAAGACGTTCTCGCGGCCCGTCAGGTCGCCGTGAAAGCCGGCGCCGACTTCGATGAGGGCGGCGAGCCGTCCGTGTTTGGTGATGCGCCCCGCATCGGGTCTGTGGATTCCGGCAAGCAGCTTGAGGATCGTACTCTTGCCGGCGCCGTTGGGGCCGATGATCCCGACGGCGTCGCCGGGCGGCACGTCGAAGCTGACATCGCGGACAGCCCAAAGCGTGGCTTGGGCGGCGTTGTCGCGGCGGCGGCGGAAGAACCGTTCCATGACGAGGTCCCGAAGCGTGTCGTGCGATTCGCCGAGGCGGAAACGCTTGGACACCCGATCGAGACGAACGGCCGTCGGCGACATCAAATGCACTCCGCGAACCGGTCTGCCGCTCGCCGGAACAAGAACCATCCCGCGGCGAGCACGAACAGCGACACGGCGGCGGCGTAAGTGAACCCGGCCGGGCCCGGCAGTTGGCCCTCCAGGATGCAGTCGCGGTAGGCGCCAATGATGTAGATCATCGGGTTCACCGCCACCACCCGGGCCGCCCACGAGCCGTCCTTGGGAACGGGTACGACTACGGCGGACACGAACATCGCCAACTGGATCACGGCCCCGAAGATCTGCCGCACGTCGCGGTAGAACAGGTTGGCCATCGCCAGCAGCAGCCCTAGGCCGACGGTCAGGGCGATCTGAACCGTTACCACCACCGGCACGAAGAACAGCGCGGGCCCGCCCCGGAGGGTCCAGTCGCCCTTCGCCTGGAAGTAGAGCATCAGGCCTGCGAGCACGGAGAACGCGACGCAGAAATCCACAAACGACCCGGCAACACACGAAAGCGGGAACACTTCTCGCGGAAAGTAGACCTTCGTGACCAGGTTGCGATTAGCGACCAGGGAGCTGACGCACGCGCTGAGACTGGCGGCGAAGAAGGTCCACGGCACGAGGCCGGAATAGGCGTAGAGCGCGTAGGGCATCGAAATGCCGAGTACGCTCGAGGCGTCCACGGCCCGGGTGAACACGAAGGTGAAGATGAGCATCATCGAAAACGGCACGAGCACCGCCCAGACAATCCCCAGCAGCGATTGCTTGTACCGCACCCGCAGGTCTCGCCATGCCAGGCTGAGCATCAAGTCGCGGAACCGCACAAACCCCGCGGGCCAGACTCTGATTGTCGCCGTCGTCGCCATGCACAACTCCGCGCGCAGACCCTCCACGCGCAAATACCTCGGAGTTTATCGGTCGCCGCCCCGCCAGGGTTGAGGAGCACGGCGTACTGCGGGCTGCGGTTCACGGATCGGGGGCGCAGCGGTCGAACCCCTGTGGCAACGCAGGCAGTGGGTCCGGATTCGTTTCGAGCGCCCTTCCGTATCGCGACACCTCCGCGTACCAGTTCTCTTCGGTGCCCAGGGTTCCACCGATCAGGTCGACCTCGAACTTCACCAGTTCGAGGCAATCCCGTAGCGTCTCGCCGACCTTGATGTACTTGTTGACCGGGTGCATCACCAGCGGGGACCAACCCTCCGGCACAGGCCCGGGGCCGGGCTTGTACCAGACCTCCACCGTCAGTGCCTCGACGTAGTACCCGTGGGTTTCCGTGATCTCCAGGAAGAGACGGTTCTTCAACCCCTTCGAATCGACGTGAACCGCGACATCGAACTCCGGCGGCGGTTCCGGTTCCTCAGCTTCGACATGTTCGGAGGGGATGTCTTCTTGCCGATGACGGATGGTCTCGAGGTCCATGTCGTCGAAACCTGCCGGAGGGAGGAACGCCGGCACCTCGATCGTTGCGGTGGGTGGTCGCGTCGCACAGAGCCCCCACCCCACGGCCAGGGCGCCGGCGACGATCAGCAGGATGAGCAGGCGGAAGGACAATGCGCTTGCGTTGTCGGCCACCGGCGCACTAACCGCCGGTACCGCAGCGGTCAAAGTCATCGGCGGGCATCGGCAGGGGATCGGGGTCCTTCATCCGCGCACGACCGTAGCGCGTCACCTGGGCGCCCCAGTTCTCGTCCGCCCCCATGTCGCCGCCGATCATCTTCAGCTCCGGTCCGACGATCTCCATGCAATCCACAAGTGTGTCGTTGGCCCTCAAGTACTTGTTGACGTAATGCATGAGCGTCTTGGAGTTCTCGGGCCCCTTTTCACGACCCTTGCCGTTGAACCAAACCTCCAGGGAGAAGTCCTCCACGTAGTAGCCGTGTGACTCGGTGATGTAGAAGTACAGACGGTTCTTGGCCCCGGTCGGGTCGACGACGACGTCCACCCAAAAAGCCGGCGGAACGCTCGGCTCCACGCCGGGCAGCGGCCGGTCCAGCAACATGGTCTGTTTTTCGCGCACCACGTGCAACTCGGTGTCACTCAGTCCGGTCTCGATCTCCTCCGGCGGCTCCGGGGGGGCCGAACTCCGCATCGCGAACGCAACGGCGAGCGTCCCAGCCACCACGACGAGGATCATCAAACGTATCGACATGACCTAGAGCCTCCTAGCCGCTGTGGCGATACATAACCTGCGGACCCCGAGCCGACGTCCGCGGCCGGTCAATCGAGCCGGGGCATCTGGCGTGCCGGCCCGCGACGCCGATGAACGCCGGCGGGCCGGCTGAAAGTCTAGTCGTACTACGCCCGAGAACAAGGGTCGGGTCGGCCCAGGCGCCAACGCGACGCCCGGGCCCCGGGCCCCGACCGCCCGGGGGCTGAGCCCGCCTGCCGGTTGACGCCAGGCCTACGGCAGCAGTATCGTACTTCAGTTCGTGACTTCAGCGGGCCCGGCGCGGACGCCAGACCCGGCGGGCACGTGTGCGGACCGCCGCGAGCCGATTGCGGCATTCGCTCATAAAGCAGGACAATGAAAGCACAACGACGACACGAGTTGCGCGAGAACGAGTTGGCCCACGCCTTCATGGTCGCGCGCGACTACCTTCAGGAAAACGGCAGCAAGATCGGCCTCGTCGCGGTCATCGGCCTCGCCGTCGTGGCCGCCGTCACGTTCACCGTCCGCTCCCGGGCCGCTGCGATCGAAGACGTGTGGCAGCGCCGCAGCGAACTCAAGTTCGAGGACCCCGTCGAAGGCAAGCAGGCCCTCGGGCAGCTCCAGAGCCTGACCGAGGGTGTGTCCGACACCACGTTCGTGCTGGTCAGCCTGCTGGATCAGGGCCGGGAGGCTTTGCGGTTGGCCCAGAAGGTCGACGAACCGCCGGACGCCGAATTGAACGAGATGGCCGAGGCGGCCTTCCAACGACTACTGAGCCGGTTCCCGCGGAACGCACTGGCCGTCGGCGTCGCACTCAACGGCCTCGCGTCGGTCGAAGAGAACCGGTTCCTGCTCGACGGCGATCCGGCGCACAAGCAGAACTGTCGCGAGTACCTCACACGCATCGTCGAGAACCCCTTGTTGAACGGAATGCCGTTTCAAAAGATCGCGATCGATCGGCGCAACGCTCTGGACTCGGTATTCCGCAAGCTGACTCTTGCCGAGCCGCTGCCGCAACCGGAGCCGGAGGTGGAGCCGCCGGGTGAGTTCAAGTTCCCGGACGGCACTCCCTTCGACAAGCCCTAGCGCGTTGCCGACTGCTGGTACGACCGTCACCCGTGATGCCCGGTGAACCGGCTTGCCGGGCCGCAGGGGGCGTCCTGCAATGACCCCTACCATGGCCCGCCCGGCGAATCGGTGGTTGGCGCTCATCGCGCCCTCGGTTGCCGTATGCGGCGCGTGCCACGCTCCGCCCATGCGCATCGCCGCCGGCGTCTGGCCCGAACCGCAGTTGCAGCGGCTTTACGACCGATCCCTCGTCACGTCACCGCTTGTCGCCCGCGCCGATGAGAAGGTGCGTCTGTCCGGCATGCTCAACGAGACGCTCGGTTTCTGGTTCGCCGTGACCACACCGGACGCGCCGGTCATAAACCCACAAATCCAGGTCACGCCGCTCACGTCCGCGCACGGGCGGATCGAGCCGGCCGCCATGCGCCTGTATCGCATGCACTGGACGCCGGCCACTCATCTGGCCGGCTGGCATGTTCGGTCGATTGCTCCCCCAAGGAGACGGCAGGAAGTTCTCGACGTCCTCGTCCCCATCGACGCTCCGCTTGGCGGGCTGCCGGAGTCCCTCAAGCCCGGCCAAACCTGTTGGGTCTGGGTCGACCTGACGATCCCCAAGGGCACCCCCGAGGGCGAGTACAAGGGGCGGATCACCGTGGTCGTCAGCGCCGGCCCGGCCGCGACGGTGAACATCGAACTGACGGTATGGCCGTTGGTCTTGCCGGACGAGGCCGCGTTCCCTCTCGTGGCGGAACTGGATCACCGGGCGTTGATCGCGCATCACGTCCGCACAGCGGACCGGCCCGCCCGCCTCACCGTGGACGACTGGCGACGGGACCCGCGCCGCGCCGACATCGATGCGCTCCTCGGCGCCACGCTGCGCATGCTCCACGCCCACGGCGTCACCGCCGTGCTCGATCAACTCGCCCCCGTCGTCAAGGTGGGCGCCTCCAATTCGCTCGTTTTCGATTGGTCGCAATACGACGCGACGGTCGACCGCATCATGACCGGCGAGGCCTTCCTCAATCGCCTGCCGCCGCATGTCTGGCCGATGCCGTCGGTAGCCCGCCTCGTGCCGTCGCAGGCGAACATGCGGGAATCACCGGGTTCTCGGGACACGGTCGCCCAATACGTCCGCGCATGCGCGAGACACTTCGCCGAGAAGGAATGGCAGGATCGCGCCTACCTCGAGCTGCCGGACCTCGGCCCGCTCGGCGGACGTGCGGATGCCGGGCGGCAGGCGCTCGCCGATCCGTTGGGTCACGATCGCCCCGAGAACCTCAGTCGCACCGCGCGGCGGCTCGCGCAAGCGATCACCGCGTCGGGCGCAGCCGTCGACCTACTGGCCCGGTCATTCCCACAGGACATGACGCCCTACGGCTGGACGGGCTTCGAGCATGAATCGCTCGAAAACGTCGTGGACATCTGGCTGGCGCCGGCGCAGTTCTTCGATCCGGACGTGATGCGCACCGAGCGGTCGAAGGGCCGGCGCACCTGGCTTTCCGTCGACCGACCGCCGTTTTCCGGATCGACGGCACTGTCGGCTCCGCCGAGCTATGTGCGGGTGCTGGCCTGGCAGGCGATGGCACTCGGCGCGGGCGCGCTGCACCTGGGGCGAATCAACAACTGGCCCGAACCGCACACCGCATCCGACCCCGAGGCGTGCCTGCGATGGGACCCGGACACGCTGCTCTATCCCGGCGGGCCGTTCGGGCTCCAGGAACCGGTGGGCTCCGTCCGGCTCAAGCTGTTGCGCCGCAGTATGCAGGATGCGGCCTACGTGCGCGTTCTAGAGGCCCACGGGCTGGGCCACATCGCCCGAACCGTCGTGGAGTCGCTCGCCCCGCGGGCCGGGACCCTCGCCTATCGCGCCCACTTCGCCGACGGACGGCCGATCGGCTGGGTCGACGACCTCGAGGCGTTCGAGGCAGCGCGGCAGATGATGGCCGCGGAACTGATGGCGGTCGCCTACCCCGAGCGCGAGCGCGACAGGCGGCAGCGGCTGGAGCGGATCGCCGCCTGGCGGCGCCTCATGCTCGAATGCCGCAGCGTGCGGCTTTTCGTGGACGGCTGCCGCGTCCGCATGGGCAGCCTCTCGTCCTCGTGGCAGGCCCGCGTCGAGTGCGCGTGCAGCGTCGCCAATGGTAGCAGAGTGCCAGTCGATGGCACGGTAAGGCTCGACGCGTCGCGCTTCGACTGGCTCCAGCCCGAGCAGCCGGAACGCGACCTGTCGGTGCCGCCGCACGCGTGGCGGCGGGCGATGCTCACCTCTACCATGACCTCACTGCCGGCCCAGCCCGACGGCTGCTTCGACCTGCCCGTCGATATGGCGGTCAGCGGCGCCGATGCGTTGCGCGAGAACGCCCGCGTCTGCTGCATCGTCGCTGCCCCGCGCGTCCAGCCGGTGACACTGGACGGCGACCTCTCGGACTGGCCCCCCGGCGTCGCTAACGTCGCCGCCGGGTTCCGCTGGATCAGCACCTCCCACGCCGACCCCGCCCCGTCCGATGCCCTGCGAGCCCCCGCCAAGACGCTGGTTTTCGTCATGGCCGACGACGAATCACTCTATGTCGGCGCCTTCTGTCAGACCCGGGCCGAACCCGCCACGCTCGCCTCGCGACGCAACACCGTCGTCTATGACGACTTCGTTCCGGCCGGCGAGGAACTCATCGAAATCCTGATCGACCCACTCAACGCCGGAACCCGATCGCCGGCCGACCTCTACCACATCGCCGTCAAGCCGACCGGCGCCGCCCTCTGGGAGAAGGGGGTTTCATCCAACCCCCAGGTCGGGCCAAGGGAATCCTGGCCCGCCGACATCCAGGTCGCCACCGACTCCAGGTCCGATCACTGGACAGTCGAGTTGAAGATTCCCCTCAGTGCGTTTGACATCGACTCGGACCAACCGAACATGTGGGGGTTCAACGTGACCCGCTTCGACGCCGCCGGGCAGGAGTTCTCGACGTGGTCCGGCGCATCGGGAAATGCATACGACCCGCTATCGCTCGGCAACCTCTATCTCCCCGGCGTGGCCGCTGGACCCTTCCAGGACTGACCGGGCTTTGATTCCCGGTCGGCAAGGCCTATCATTCCACTGAGGTTCTCATGCGACGACTCACGGCACATCCTGAACCACTCAACCGGGCCGATTATCGGAGTGCGCGCCGGGCGATCCGCCACCGGGGCACGTGCGCGGCCCGTGGGGCCTTCACGCTGATCGAGCTTCTCGTGGTGATCTCGATCATCTCCATGCTGATCTCGATCCTGATGCCCTCGCTCAGCCGGGCCCGCGCCCAAGCCAAGAGCGTGCACTGCCTCGCGAGGCTCAAGGAGTTCGGCCACGGGTTCGCAACCTACGAGAATGCCAACGGCGGAGCGCTGCCGCCGGCCTTGTGGTATCCGCAGGAGCACGATCTGGATCTGCACGATCCGCTGGGCCGGCCCGTCTCCGACCTCGAGCATCCAGTGGCCTACGGCTGGACGGAGATCCTGTTCTCGTACATCTACGCCGAAGAGGTCGGCATTCCGACGGACTTTCCCGTGCAGCGCAACGTCGACGCCCGGCGGTGGGAAAGATACTTCATCTGCCAGTCGGTCGGCGATGAGGGTGTGAGCAGCGGGCACTACCGCGTGTACCTGCCGGCTTGGAGCGGTTCGTACTCGCTCCTGCCCGGCGGCGTCTACGACGAGTCGGTGCGGGCGAACCCGCTGGCCACGGCGCGGCGCGAGCGCATACGGCCCAAGCTGCCCCTGATCGGCGACGCAAACGACCTTTCCGAGCGCGGCGACGGCCTTGGCGACGACGATTGCAGCTACATCGACGCCGGCGAGGCAAACTACGCCGGCTCCAACGGCGCGAGCAACGGCAACCGCTTCTCCGACCGCCACAGCGGAGGCACCAACTATCTCTTCCAGGACCTGCACGGGGCCTGGGACACGCGCCTCCGCGAAGAGCTGGCCCGCGACTACGACCTCAACGGCAAGATCGACATCGTCGAAGCGCCGTAGGCGGAAGCCCGCAACCGCCCCCCGCCCGGTCACTCCCCCCCATCCCGGCACGGGGTTGCAGACCCTACTACCGCTACGCTATGTTCGGCAGGGAACTGAGTGTTCCCGCGTCCTCGGCCCCGAGGGGGCCGCGGGTTGTTGCCACGGGTGAAGCGTCGCCGAGGCGCAGCCCCGCGACGCGGAACCCGTGGAAGGCGGGCCGATTCTTCGAGCCCGCCCCGACGGGGCGGAGGAAGGGCACGGCAGACAAACGCGGCGAGAACTCCATCACCCACGATCCGCTGCCCCTTCGGGGCAGGCTTGCGAAAGAGGATGACTGAACCACGGGTTGCGCTTCGCTCCACCCGTGGCAACAGCCCTTTGCCCCGTTGGGGCATGGAACGATCCAGCGTAGTAGTACTACTCGCAAGGGTCCGTGCAGGCCGTCGGGCCCAGCTCCTTGTAGGGAATGGACTTGTACGCCTCGACCGTACGGTTGATGTCGATGAACGTGACTGCGTCGGCCAGGGGAGGAACGTTGCCGCGAAGCATCGCTCCGACCTTGCGCGGCGCGCCGGCCAACGGCGGGCCGGGATCGAAGGCGTAGTTCTTGTACTTCTCGACCACCTTGCCGATGTCGACGAAGTTCGGCTGCCCCACGACCCGCTGCGGAAGCCACGTGTCGCCCCATTCCGACGTCGCGATGGTCAGAATCGTCGTGTAGCAGCCTTCATCCTCCAGGTCGACGCAGCAACGGTCCAGAACCTGAACCTCGTACTCGGAACACGGAACCACTTCCGCTCCATAGATGTGCAGCAGGCCGGTGTCGATGTTCGCGCCCAAATCGGCGACCAAACCGTCCGGGCCCCAGTCACGAAAATGCGGGCAGCATTGCAGCGGCGCGGCGATGAAGTCCGGCGGCGCTGGCACTGAGTCTTCCGGGTAGGCCTGCGGAGGCCCGACCCAGCGGATTTCACCCTCGAAGGCCGAAAGCTCGGGCAGCGCCGTGCGCAGAGGGCAACCGGTGGCCGGATCCTCGGTCGTGTCGACGTAAAGGCGCTTCAGCCGGACACGGATTCCACTGTGAAAGCCGGACCAGGAGGCCGGGATCTCCAGCGACAGCGCGCGATTGCTGGTCAGTCCCGTCGGTTCGGGGAGCGGGTCGGCCGGCGCCGTACAGACGGGTATGGTCTCGTGCACGATGAGCCGCTGTCCCACGGCGACGCCCTCCAGGTTGTCGGTGAAATGGACGCCGGCTGACCCGGGCCAGATGACCCTGACATCGACCGTGGAGTGCCCGGGAAGACCGAACATGGCGTCCACGGAGTTTTGCGGTGAGAAGCCGCCGTGGGCCTCGATCTCGCGGTACCCGAGCAGGTGATCCGGGTCGCCGAGGAAGCCCGCCTCGTAAACGATGACCTTGGCCCCGATGGCGTCGTTGTTCGAGTATCGCGGTCCACGATCGCCGTAATGGCCCACGAGGTGTACGTTGAGATACTCGGTGGAATCCGTGTTGTTCACGTACAAGTAGTTCTGCGATGGGGAGTGTTCGTTGCCGGCGGCTGCGTCCGGGTCACCGTCGTTGTCGAAGTCCCCCCAGGCGATGGCGTCGGTGCTTCCCATTCCGAGCAGCGCCGTCTCGGTAAACGTGCCGTCGCCGTTGTTGACGTAGATGTAGTTCTGCTCGGCGCTGCCGAAGTCGCCGTTGCCCGTGGCCAGGTCGAGCCAGCCGTCGAGATTGAAGTCGGCCCAGGCCACGGTGTTGGTATCGTGCAGGCCGAACTCGTCGCGCCGGGTGAAGGTCAGATCGCCGTTGTTGACGTAGAGCGCGTTCTGCTGGGCGTCCCAGTTGCCGACGGCCACGTCCAGGTCCCCGTCGTTGTCGAAGTCGCCGCAGGCGAGCGAGGTAGTGTCGGCGCGGCCCGTGGGGCCGGTCCCGGCTCCGAACTCCGGCCGGTCGTCGAACGTCCCGTCACCGTTGTTGATGTAGAGATAGTTGGGGCCGATGAAGGTGAAGCCGCCGTTGCCGACGGCCGCGTCGGCGTCGCCGTCGTTGTCGAAATCACACCAGACGATCGCCTGGGTCTGATTGGCGCCGAACTCGTTTCGTCGCGTGAAGTTGCCGAGCCCGTCATTGATGTACAGCGTGTTGATCTGATTGGTGCCGAGGATCCCCCGCCCCAAGGCCAGGTCCAGATCGCCGTCGAGGTCGTAGTCGGCCCAGGCGGCGGCGATGACATCCGGGCCGGCGAGCAGCCCGGTCCCCGTAAACGTCCCGTCCCCGTTGTTGCGGTAGACAATCGCGGACGACGTGCCGGTGGTGCCGATGACCAGGTCCCCGTCACCGTCGTTGTCGTAATCCGCCCACGCGATGGCGAACGAGCCCTGCGGCGTGCCCGCGAACGGCGTCTGCGGAGTAAACGTTCCATCGTTGTTGTTGACGAAGAGTTGGTCGAGGTCCTGGAAGTTGCTTACGGCCACATCCAGATTGCCATCGGCGTCGTAGTCGTACCAGGCAACGGATATGGTGGGGCCGTCCCCGAACTGCGCCTGTTCGGTGAAGGTGGTCCCGAGCTGTGGGGACAACGAGGGATCGCCGGGCCGAGCCTGATGGGCCCAGACCAGAATCAGAAGCGCGCAAAGCGAGCAGCGGCGAGCATACATAGAGACTCCCCTTTTCCGCGGCGCACCCGCTCGGACCACGGCCGCGCGGGTTGCGCGAGGTTTGTAACGAAAGCGCGTGAAGCCCCGCATCCGGTCCGTGAGGCTCCGTCGTGGCTCTACGACTACAAACACGGTCCACCGCCGGCGCGCTCCGCCAGAACCAGCCCGGCCCGCAGAACGTGAAGACGGCAGCCGCGGAGTCCGAGCCGCCGGAAGCGTTGCATCCCGGCACCAGGCCGCGATACACTCGGTCCGGTCTCCCTCCCGGGCCACCCTCGGCGGAGCGGCATGATGAGCGACAAGGACGCGGAAGCCTTCGAAGCCGAGCTCATGAAAGAGGCGGTCGACGGCGACACGGTTGCGGTCACCGTGCTCCTGACTCACGGGCACCAGGGGCTGCGCGCGTTCCTGGTCCATCGGATTCCGCGGGGGGTCCATGGGGTGGTCGACGTGGATGACATCATCCAGGAAGCGCACATCGAGGTGTACCAGCACGTTCGGAGCTTCGCGCCCCGTGGGCCCGGCTCGTTCCACCGCTGGGTCGCGGCCATCGCCCTGCGGCGACTGCGGAACGTCGTTCGCGCCCATCAAGCGCTGAAGCGGGGCGGCCCGGAGGGGATCGTGGCACGGCCGGCCGGGCGGGAGGATTCGCTGCACGCGTTGTTGGAGCTGATCGCCGGGCCCGTAGAAACGCCGAGCCGCACGGCGGCCCGGAGCGAAGCGGTCGACGCGCTGGAGGTGGCGATTGCGGCGTTGCCCCGGCACTATCGGGAGGCCGTACGGCTGGTGTACCTTGAAGGGCGACCGGTGGCGGACGTGGCTGGGATTATGGGGCGTACACCGCGGGCGGTTCATAACCTGTGCCACAAGGCGAAGGAGAAACTGCGACGTTCGCTGGGGAGCAGCTCGCGGTTTCTGAGCAGATCATAAGCGGTTGGTCGGAGAACGAGCGGCCCGGATTGTCTATCACAGGGTAGGAGCGGGTCGGCTTGGGGAACGCAGCCGGTCTGCGTTGGTCGAGCATGATTCGCGGCCTGAACGAGATGAACGTCGATCCGCCGGACGCGACCCTGCTGCGCGTGCTTCAGGATGTCGCCGCGCGTCGGCTGGCGGGCGAGGAAGTGAGCGACGGCGACGTCCTGTCGGCCCATCCGCACCTCATGCCGCAACTCCGCGAGAAGCTCGCGGCGATGCGGGTCGCGGAGGAAGCGCGGCAGGTCGCGGCCGGCTCGACGAACCCACTTCCCGACACGGTGCCCGACCTGCGCTCGCTGACCGACCGCGCGGCGCTGCGCGCTGCGGAGTTCGATCGCTACACGCTGCATGAGGTGGTGGGACGTGGGGCGATGGGCATCGTCTACCGGGCCACGCAGTCCGCGACGGGGCGCGAGGTAGCGGTCAAGGTCATGCACCAGGAGCCGTTCGCCGACTCCGGCGACCACAGCCGCTTCGAGCGCGAGGCGCACATCCTGGTCCAGTTGCGGCATCCCAACATCGTTACGGTCTACGACACCGGCTGGGTGCGCGGGTGCTTTTATCTGGTGATGGACTATGTGTCGGGCGAGCCGCTTCAGGACTACGTGGCCCGGAGCCGTCCGGCGGTGCGCGAGAAGCTCGCGCTCTTCGCCGGCATCTGCGACGCGATGCACGCCGCCCACCTGCGCGGGGTGATCCATCGTGATCTCAAGCCGAGCAACATCCGCGTCGATGGCGGGGGCGAGCCGCACCTTCTCGACTTCGGGCTTGCCAAGATGACGGCGGAGTTCGCCGGGCCCGGAGGCGCGGAGGACAGCACGCGATCGATGACCATGACCGGCCAGTTCATCGGCTCGCTTCCCTGGGCCAGTCCGGAGCAGGCGGAAGGCGCCCATGCGAAGATCGACGTGCGCACCGACGTGTACGCGCTCGGCGTGATTATCTATCAGATGTTGACCGGCCAGTTCCCCTACTCGGTGGGCGGCAACCTGCGCGACGTGCTGGACCGGATCCTGACGGCGGAGCCGCAGCGACCGAGTGCCTGCGAGCCGCGGATTGACGACGAGGTGGAGACCATCGTCCTGAAGTGCCTCTCCAAGGAGCGCGAGCGCCGGTACCAGAGCGCAGGCGAGCTGGCCCACGACGTTCGCGCGTACCTTGCCGGCGAGCCGATCGCGGCGAAGCGCGACAGTACGTGGTACGTTCTGCGCAAGATCGTGAAGCGCAATCGTCTGGCGACCGGCGCGGGCGCAGGAGCGCTCCTGCTGATCGCGGGCGTCGCGGTGGTGATGTCCATGCTGTATCACCAGTCCGTGCACGAGGCCGACCGCGCTCGGCAGACTCTGCGGTTCCTGCAAGACACGCTTTTCCAGGCCAGCTCGCATCGGCTCGGCGGCAACGCCTCGCTCAAGGAGGTTCTCAACCGCACCGCGGCCCAGCTCGACGAACGGTTCGCCGACGAGCCGCAGATCCGGGCCGACCTGCACTACACGATCGGCTCGGCGTACGAGACCATCTGGCAGAAACAGAAGGCCGCGGAGCAGTTGCGGGCGGCTCTGGAGTTGAACCGCCGGGCTCGCGGCCCGGATCATCCCGAAACGGTGCGCACCATGTCGTTGCTGGCGATGGTGCTGGCGGAATGCGACGAGCCGGCGGCGGTCGACGTGGCGCAGGAGACGGTGCGCATTCGGCGGCGGGCGTACGCCGATGATCCCGTGCTGCTGGCCGACGCGTTGCACGCGATGGCGTACTCGCTTTGGCGGGCGGGCCGCCCGCCGCGATGGGAGGAGGCTGAGCGCGTCTATCACGAGGCGCTCAGCCTGTACGAGGCGTCGGTCGGCGCGGAACATACCGACGTGGCCCGCATGCTTCACGGCCTGGCCGAGATGCAGCGCCTTCAGGGCCGCACGGCGGACGGTTTGGCGCTGCTGCGGCGCTCGCTGGCGATCTACCGGAAGAACCTCGGGGAAGAACATCAGTTCACCATTGAGTGCATGGACTCGATCGCCGGGGCGTTGTTGGAGCAGGGCGACGTGGACGAGGCGGAGCGGCTCTGGCAACAGGTCGCGGCGCGGGCCCCGCGCCTGTTCGGCCGGTCGTGGCTCCCGATGCTGAACCGCGCCCGGGCGGCCGTGCACGTGCAGCGCGGCGAGTACGACGACGCGCGGCGCGAGCTGATTGCGGCGTTGGATCTGCAATGCTCGCTGACCGCAGAGGAGCACCCGGAGCAGGCGCTGCGACTTGCCGAACTGTCGGGGAAGCTCGACGCCGCCGTGGATGCCGCGGAGCTGGATCGGGCGTACGTGGAGGCGGCCAGGTTCGTGGGCGACCTCGCCCAGCATCCCCGCGACACGGTGCGGGCGCTGGTCGCCCTTGCCACCCTTCGCGGCGGGGCGGGCTGGACGGAGGCGGAGGCCGCATTGCTCGAGGTTGCCGTCGAAGTCGCCGAGTCCGGCTCGGAGGAGACCTACCTGGGCCGCGGGTTCCTGCAACTGCGCCTCGGTGAGCTGCTGGCCACGATGGGCCGGGCGGACGCGGCGTTGCCACATCTTTCGGCCGCCTGCGACCACCTGGCGGAGGTCTTCGGACCATTGGACGTCCGGGCCGCACGGGCCTGCACCCGAGCCGCTGAACTTGCGACACATTGATCTGCGGCCCACGGAGACCCGTGCGGCCGGAAGACGCCCGACGCGGACGGACTCGGTTGGGTTGGATTGGCTTCGTTTTCTTAACACAAACGGCGTTTTCGATAGCGTCAGGGGGGATCGACGGGTTCGTTTCGACATTTTTTCTTTGTCCGTTTGGGGTCCTCCTTTCTGCTCGAGGTGCGCACAGGTTCCCTGCCCCCGGGCCCGCCGCCGTAAGCGGCGACGCCGGGCATGCCGCGGTGTCGGCCGGTCCGCGCCGGGGGAGTCTCGAGCATGGCCGGCAACGCCTAAACCTAACATACACCATACATTAGGCGAGGTCAAGGAGGATCGGGGCGTGGCTCGTCGGGGGCGGTGCGGGCGAACGGGCGTTTGTGCGTGGGCGCCCCGCCGGGTATCGGGCTGGGGGACGGATGCGGACCGCGGCCGTGGGTTTGGGCCCACCGGCACGGTCGCGTCGTGGATTGCGGAAGTTCTCGCCATGCAGCGCGGGGGCGCTCGTCGGGGCGGGCACGCGGTTCGGCGTGTCCCCCATCCCAGGATTCGATCGGGCTGCCGGCGTGGGGTCGTGTCTCGGGCGTAGTATCACGTTTCGTAAGTTCTGCGACTCTCAGGCTGTGCCGAGAATCCTGTCTCGGCACGGGCGGAGGGGCCGAGAGGGGACTCTCGGTCCAGCGGTTATCGTCGCGTTTTTTTGTGAAACATGGTACTAGGAGCCGGCTCCGGCGAGGGTCAACGTCCAGGAGGCGCATCCGCCGCCCGCCACGTAGCGAACCTCGACGCGTACGTCGCGCGCGTCATCGACGTTGGCGCTGTCGGGCCAGGTGTGTTCCACGGTGTCCAGTTGGCCGGCCCCGTTGGTGGAGGAACCGCGGAGGGTTCCGCACGGTTCGTATACGTAGAGGTCGTAGTTCAGACCCGGCGGGGATTGCAGTTGCACGACGACGCCCATGCTTCGGGAGACGGAAACGGCATCGCAATCTGCGACCGCGATTCCGGCCCACCATGAGCCGGTATTGGAGGATCCGACCATGGTGTCGCGGTCACCGCACAGGCTGCCTGCCCATCCCATCGCAGGTCCATCGCAGTTTCCTCTCACGAACGTGAGCTCGGCTTCGCAGCCGTTGTCGCCGTTCTGGTCGCAGTTTCCCCAACCCGAAGCACAACTGCTGATCTGGCACTCACCGGTGGAGCAGGTCGTGTTTGCGTGTGCGCGAAAGCACGGGACGTTGCAGGCGCCGCAGCTCGTGTTGCTGGTCAGGGCCCGTTCACAGCCGTCGGCATCGGAGGCGTTGCAGTCGCCCCAGAGGTCGTCACACGCGCCGAGGACGCACACGCCGTCCTGGCAGCCTGCGGCCGCATGTGCGAACGCGCAGGGACGGTCGCACGCGAGGCAATGGTCCACGTCCGACATCAGGTCCACTTCGCATCCGTCGGAGATGTCGTCGTTACAGTTGTCGAATCCGGGCGCACACTCACACACGGCGAACTCGCTGCACGTGCGATGGCCGACAGCGCACGGCGTATCCATCGGGCACGCGGAGACATCGTCGCAATCGACGAGGCCGTCGCAGTCATTGTCCTCGGCGTCCGAGCAGTCCTCGACATCGTTCGAGAAAGCGTCGTTGTCCACGAGGGAGTCGCAGTCGTTGTCGCGGCCGTCGCAGATCTCGGGAAGACACGCGGCGGTCAGATCGCCCATGAACAGGGCGAAGTCCCGCAGATCGACATCGCAGTCGCCGTCCAGGTCGGTGCGGGGCCGGCCCGAGGCGTCCACGACCAGGCCCGGCGGCGTGTTGGAGCATCTATCGACGACGTCGTTGACTCCGTCGCCGTCAACGTCACCGGGCGTTCCGCCGAACGACGAGGAGACGGCAAGCAAGCCGAGGCAGACGAACGAAGACCACCGAACCATGCCGAGGCCCTTCCCAGATGGTTGGTCGGCATTGTATCAGCTTGGGCGCCGATCGAGCAATCGCCCGGGCGCTTGGCGAAAGGGGCAACGGGCCGGGCTGCGTCGTCGGTGCCTATCCCAGAAACGCTCCTCTGGACGTCCGCGCGTGCTGAAGCCCGCGGCTCGCTTAGCGCTTCGAGAACTGGAATCGCCTGCGGGCGCCGCGGCGGCCGTACTTCTTGCGTTCGACCTCGCGCGGGTCGCGGGTCAAGAGCTGGTGCTTGCGCAATACGCCGAGGTAGTCGGGGTTGGCCTTGAGCAGTGCCCGGGCGACGCCGAGCAGAACGGCGCCGGCCTGTCCGCTGGGGCCTCCGCCGCGCACGTTGACGAAGACGTCGACGGATTTGAGCGAATCGGTGACCTTCAGGGGGGTGCGCACGGCCTGCCGCCAGCCGTCGGTTCCGAAGAACTGATCGACGTCCTTCTTGTTGACCGTGAACTTGCCGGTGCCGGGGCGAATGCGAACGCGGGCGACGGCAGTCTTGCGGCGACCCGTTCCCCAGATGTAAGGGTTGTTGACGGCGCCGGGTGGACTCTTGGGAACCTCGAACGGGGCCGGGGCCGGCGTTTCGGGAGCGGGCGTGTCGATCGGCGGTGCGGCGGTCGTCGTTTCGTCGGTCATCGAGGTGGACACTCCTGTGCGGTGCCGGGCTAGAACGGCCAGGGGACGGGTTCCTGTGCCTGATGCGGATGCGTGTCGCCGGCGTAGACCTTGAGCTTGCTGAGCATCTTCCGGCCCAGGGCGTTCTTGGGCAGCATGCGTCGGACGGCCTCGCGAATGATCCGGTCGGGATGGCGCTCCATTACCTGGCGGAAGGTCACGACCTTGTGGCCGCCGGGGTAATAGGAGTAACTGTCGTAGGTCATGGTGGCGGCCTTGTTGCCGGTGAGGCGCACTTTCTCGGCATTGGTGACCACGACGCAGTCGCCGGTGTCCACGTGAGGCGTGTAGCGCGGCTCATGTTTGCCCATCAGGACCGTGGCGATGCGGGTGGCAAGGCGGCCCAGCACTTTGTCGGTTGCGTCCACGTGATACCAGCCGGCGGTGATCTGCCCCGGCTTGGCGAGGAAGCTGGATACTCTGCATTGCGGCATTGCGTCTGAAACCCTTATGTCTTGCCGGCCCGGAATCGGCCGAGACGGGTACTGTAACGCGAATCACACCGCCGTCAAGCGGGCGATTCGGGCAGCGCATCGCTGCTTCCCGGCACTCTACCGGTCTGGCGAATCGGCCCTGCGGGGGCGCAACGAGGCGGGAGGTAGGCTGGGTAGGGTCCGCTTTCAGTGTGGCTGAAGTCAGGTAGAGTCGCGTCGTTGGCAGCGCCCATCGTTCGGCCGGCCGGGCTTGGCGTCGAGGTCGTTTTCCGGTAGCATAGGATCAATGCACGACGACGCCCGGGCCTATTGGGGGCCGGTTGGGCAACCCATGTGGTTGCCTTTTTTTGTGCGCGGCCGCGGATTTCGGCGTCGAGCCTGTGTAGATCCCGCGAGGGGTCGGTTACATCGATGGGGTCGACCGTCTGCGCGGATAACCCGTGCGGACGCGGTCCGCGTTGGCCGAGCCCGTCGAAACGCGGTTGCTATGCCGCGTCGGCCAACCTGAGGCCACGGGCCTTCTCCATGAAGCGGCACGGACCACCGGGATGACACAATGATCTCTGGGCATGCGATCACGCGCGCGGTGGGTCCGGCGATCGGGGAGTGCGCGCTGACCTTCATTGAGCGGCGGGCGATCGATGTCGGGCGGGCGGTCAAGCAGCACGCGGAGTACTGCGCGGCGCTGCGCCGGACCGGGCTGACGGTCCAGACTCTACGGGCGGAGGAGGGGCTGGCCGACGCGGTGTTCGTCGAGGACACGGCGGTGGTTCTGGATGAGGTTGCGGTGCTGGCCCGGCCCGGGGCGGAGTCGCGGCGGGGGGAGGTGGACTCGATTGCGGTGGCTTTGGCTGCCAGGCGTCCGCTGGCGCGGATCGAGGAACCCGGCACGCTGGACGGTGGCGACGTACTACGGATCGGGCGGACGTGTTACGTCGGGTTGTCGTCGCGGACGAATGCGGAGGGGGCGGGGCAGCTTGCGGCGATCGGCGGACGGTTCGGATACCGGACGGTGAACGTGGAGGTGACGGGCTGCCTTCATCTCAAGAGCGCCGTTGCGTATCTGGGCGGGGATACGGTGTTGATCCGTGAGGAATGGATCGATCCGACGCCGTTCGAGCCGTATCGGAAGCTCGCGGTTCCGGACGAGGAGCCGTTTTCGGCGGATGTGCTGACGCTCGGTGATGTGATCTATGTCTCGGCGAGCTGGCCACGGACGCGGGCGGCGATTGAGCAGTACGGGTTTCGGACGCATGTTCTCGAGATCAGCGAGTTCGAAAAGGCGGAGGCGGGGGCGACGTGCTTGAGTTTGGTGTTGTGGTAGGAACGGGGGACGTCGGGCTGGGGGTTCGGCATGCCCGCCTTTAATGGCGGGCATGCCACCCATTGGTGGGAATGCCACCCGTTGGTGGGCATGCCACCCGTTGGTGGGCATGCCACCCGTTCGCGGGCATGCCACCCGTTGGTGGGCATGCCACCCGTTCGCGGGCATGCCACCCGTTCGCGGGCATGCCACCCGTTCGCGGGCATGCCACCCGTTGGTCGGAATGCCGTCCGTTGGCGCGCTGGGGGTTCGGCATGCCCGCCTTTAAGGGCGGGCATGCCACCCATTGGTGGGAATGCCACCCGTTGGTGGGCATGCCACCCGTTGGTCGGAATGCCGTCCGTTGGCGCGCTGGGGGTTCGGCATGCCCGCCTTTAAGGGCGGGCATGCCACCCGTTGGTGGGCATGCCACCCGGTGGCGGGAATGCCGTCCGTTGGCGGGCGTGCCACCCGTTGGCGGGCATGCCACCCGTTGGCGGGCGTGCCACCCGTTGGCGGGCGTGCCACCCGTTGGCGGGCGTGCCACCCGTTGGCGGGCGTGCCACCCGTTGGCGGGCGTGCCACCCGTTGGCGGGCGTGCCACCCGTTGGTGGGCGTGCCACCCGGTGGTGGCACACGCGATCCGCTGCGCCGCCCACGAGGGGCGGCGATACATGTCAGGGGGCCGCGTGGGCGTAGAAGGCGGTCCAGATGGCTTCGGCGAAGAGGCGGTGGGTGGATTCGTTGGGGTGAGGGTCGAAGCGGTTGACGACGAGGTCCATGGGGTCGAGGCCGGCGATCGCGGGGCGGAGGTCGGCGACGGGCACGGCCTGCGCGGTGAAGTAGTCGGTCAGCATCTGATGGACTTGTGCCGCGTCGTACTCGCCTCCCCAGTTGCGGATGGCCGGGAGGAGGACGGCGCGGAGGGTCACCCGGCGGCGGTTGCAGAGGTCGACGACGGATTGCAGCGCGTCGCGCTGCCTGGCCCAGAGCTTCGGGTCGTGGTAGCCCTGCCAGATCCAGTCGCCGTAGCGCCGGCCGGTGTAGACGCGGGGCGCGTAGACGCGGTGGAACAGGTAGTCGAGCAGGAAGGAGCTTTCCAGGTTGACGAGCCAGGTTCCGGGTGGGTCCTTGGGGTCGAAGCCATCGACGACCGGAAGGAGGGACTCTACGTCATTGGGCAGGTAGCAGAGCACGACCTCGTCGATGTCGTAGTATTCGATCATGTCACGGATGGCGCGGCGCTCGTCGGGCGTGTCCCAGGCGGCCCAGGCGACGTTCATGACCTCGACGTGGGAATCGCCGATTTCCGATTGCCGATTGTTGATTCTCAATCCCTCGCCTCTGTCCGCTTCCTGACGGGCGCGGCTCGGAATTAGGTCCGCTCCCTGACGGTCGCGTTCCCGGTCGAATCGGGCCTGGATGAGGTCGGTAAAACGATCGGCGCGGTCGTTGATGCCCCATCCGAAGGTGAAAGAGTCGCCGACGAAGGCGATGCGGTAGACGCCGGGGGGCTTCTGCTCGGTCCACTCGTGGTCCCAACAGTAAAGCGAGTTGAGCTTCGGGTAGATGCGGTGCCAGCGCTTAGCGACGAGGCTGGCGCCGTAGGCGTCCGTTTCGACCACGAGGAAGCGGATGTAGGTTTCACCGACGAGCCCAACGAAGGTGATCATGCAGGCGAGGATCAGGAGGTTGCCCAGGATGAGGCGGAGGCGGGGCCGGTGTCCAGGGAAGAGACGGAAGAAGCACCAGGTGTGAACGAGGAGCGAGGCCAGCGCGAGGAACCAGCACAGGTAGTCGGAGAGGTAGCCGTATGCACCGCTGGACCACATGGCGTCGTTCCGTTCCCGCGGGCAGTGGGTCGAAGGGCGTCGATCCACGGCCGACTGTTACAAATCGAGGCTGGCAGTCCGGGCGATTGTAGGTGATTGGCCCGGGAATGCCCCGCGCGCCGGTCATGCGTTTGCGGGCCTCATGTGAGAAGCCACGCGGTTGTTGCGGGATTTGCCGCACACGGACTGAGATGGGGCCCTTATCACCGGGCCCGGGCGGACAGGGCCTATCGCATGTGGCGGTGCCGAGTCGGCTTCGGTTGCAAAGCGGCCCGCCGGTCGGGCCCGGACTGGTTCGAGGTGCCCGATCGCGTGGGGCATACGGGCGTTTGGCCCTGGGGGATGTACGGTGGTTTTGCGTTGTTACCGGTCGCAGGGTTCGTGGTTGCGGGGGATGGCAAAAAGGCGGCATTGGCCGGTTTTGGTACGCGAAGTGCAGACGGCCTATCGAGTTGAGACATTGCCGGTGTATGGTATGAACGACGCAGCAAGGCATGAATGCGCCAGGGAGCGTGGCCCGGACCAGCGGCTTAAAGGCGTGCTGATCGCGGAGCCGGACCCCCTGCTTCGGTGGTCCGTGACAACGTATCTGAGCCGTTGGTTCGAGGTTTTCGCGGTTGACTCGCTGGCGGCGGCTTCGGCGGTGCTGGATTCGCACCAGGTGGATCTGGTGTTGATTTCGGACTTGATTCCGGAGCGGTCGCGGGAGCTGATCGAGTCGCGTGTGCTTCGGGGGAACCACGAGGCGGCGGTAATCTACATGGTGACGAGCCTACCGCGGTCGAGCGGCGGCGGTAAGATGCGATGTATCGAGAAGCCGTTTCAGCTCTCGGCGCTGGCGAGGCTGCTTGGCGTGGCGGCCGCGCAGGCGTCGGGGACGTAGAGGCAGCAGGGATGTTCGTCGAAGACTACATGACGTCCGGCCCGTACACGGTGCCCCCGGAGAGTCCGCTGGGGGCGGCGACGGCGATGATGAATCGGCATCGGGTGCGGCATCTGCCGGTCGTTGATTCGGCGGGGCGGCTCGTGGGCATCATCACCGATCGGGACGTGCGCACGGCGGTGGGTTTCGACCGGAACCTGGTCGAGAAGCTGACCGTGGCGGAGGTCATGACGGCGGATCCGATCACGATCGCGGCGGATGCGACGCTGGACCAGGCGGTGTCGATTCTGTCGGTGTGCCGGTTCGGGGCCTTGCCGGTGACGAAGTGCAAGAAGCTGGTGGGGATTCTGACGTACGTGGACGCCCTTCGGGCCTTCTACGACGTTTTCGGACTGGATGAGCCGGGGACGCGGATCGAGGTGGCGCTGCCGGAAGGCTATGCGGACATCGCGCGGGCGTTCGAGGTTCTCAAAGGGTGCGACGGGGCGGTGATCAGCGCGGTGATCTGCCGCTCGCGCCGCGACAGTGGGGAGCCGTTTCTTTACCTCCGGGTTGCGCCCGACTCGGCAAAGGACGTCGAGCAGCGGCTGCGCGGGGCGACGCTGATTCTGTTGCAGCCCGAGCAACGCTGAGCGAGGCACAGTCGGACGCGCGGGCCGGCGCCGGTGCGGGGCAAAGAGCCGGCTATGGGCCGGCGAGGATCGGGTGGAAGGCGGGGTAGTCTTCGAGGGAGATGTAGCCGGCGGCGTCGAAGTCGAAGGCCCAGCAGCGGCCCGCGGCGAACTCATCGAAGAAGCAGTTCTGGAACTCTCCCATGTCGCGGAGGTCGAAGCGGCCGTCGGCGTTGGCGTCGCCTAACATGTAGGTGTAGGAGACGTTCTGGCGGATCGTGCCGTCGTCGAAGGTGAAGACCGTGCGGGCGTCCAGGGGGATGGGCTTGTCGAGGACGATCTCGACGAGGTCGGGCGGGCCGTTGTCCAACCGCCGTGTCGCGGACACGGCGGGAAGGGACGAAGGGACGAAGGGACGAAGGGACGAAGGATCAGAGTCGGTGGGCGCGGCCCACCCTACGCTGTTGCCCGTTGCCTGTTGCCCCCTGTCTTTCGGGGAATTGCCGATTGCCGAATTCCGATTGCCGATTTGCGGATTTCGTAATTCGTCATTCGTAATTCGTAATTCCGCCTCGATCCCTTGATCCCTCGGTCCCTCGATCCCCTCGTCTTCGTGGCTCCGTGGCTGCGTGGATTCGTGGCGATCGGGCGCCGCTCCCTCCCGGTCGGGGTACGGAAGGGACGCGCCCTCGTGACCGGGGTACGGGAAGATCTCGACGGTGACTTCGTCAACGTAGACGTAGTTGGGCTCCTCGAAGCGGACGGTGAAGCGGTCGAGGGCGGGGAAGTCCTCGGCCCGCAGGAACCCGGCCGGCGGGTCCGCGGCCACGATTTTCTCGCCGTACGAGATCGTACCGTAGCGGACGAAATCCCATTCGTTGACGTTTGGTAGCCTCAGGTAATCGCACCCGCCGAAGCTGCCAATCGCTACATAGTGCGCGCCTGTCCACTCATTGTCTATACGGTTCACGAAGACCAGCCCATCAACCGAGAATCGATAGGTTGTGCCGTCGGTTGTCTCGAATCGGGACGTGTGGAACCGGTCAGGCTCAAGGCCGAGCATGCCGCTCCCACCATCGAACGAGACGACGGCGTCGGCAAATAGGAAGACCAAGTCGCCGACGCTGTGGTACTGGAGACTGAATGCGGCGTCGCACGTGTAGAGGTTCGGGGGTTTCGGCTCACTTGATCGGAAGCTCCACTCGATCCAGGCGGGCAGCGGCGGCGGGGGATCATCGGGAGCCGCGATGTAATGGAGGTAGCTAACGTGCGCTCCCAGATCGGACCATTCGATGGCCAGGCGCCCATCCTCGATCGTCGCACGACATGGGCCGCTGCAATCGCCGGCAATCCAGCCGGCCTCTTGCGGTAATACATCCCCCTCGTAGCGGTACTGGACATCATCAGCACGGATCGCCGTGGGTCCGAGCAGAATCGTCGCCAGAATGCGGAAAGTTTCCCAGTTTCGCATCGTCGTGCTATCCCCGTTTGTCTGCGTACATTGTAGCGCGCCGGACGACCCCTATCCATGCAGGTTCCATGCCATCTCGGGCCTTGCGACGCCCGCGCCATGCACACTCATGGCTGCACCTCGCAGGCAAGTTGCGCGGAATGCCCCGCCCTGTGCGGCAGATTGCGCAAACGTGCAACGGGCCTCGGGAGCATTTGGACTCGGTGCGCCCCTAGGACGGCGAATCGTTGTAGCCCAGCTTTATGTTCCGCTTGGCACGCGGTTTGCTGCGGTTGCATGTAGAAGTGTTCGTTCCGGAGCGAGGGCGGAGCGGCGTCGGCGCGGAGCCGTCTCCGGCAGGTAGCGCGCAGCGGACACAACTTCACGCCCGAACGATTGGTCGACCAAAGGAGAATCCTGCCATGTATCGATTCCGCTACTCAACGATGCCCGTTCTCGGATTGATGTGCGTTCTTCACGGGTCGGCGTCGGCCGGCCGCCCGGTGGTTCCGACGGAGGCGACGTTGACCTGTCTCGACAGTAACCCGAGCCTGAGGGCGATGGTCCAAGGCGAGCGGTTGGCCGCCCTATATGGGGCGGCCATGGCCGAGAACGACGATCCCGTGAACCCGTTCACCACTACGGACGCTTTCGTGACTGCCTTCATCAGCGAGCCGGAGAACACGAACGCCTTCGGCGTCGATGAAGAAGGCGTAACGGTCCGGATACAGCTCGATCCGGAACGTGTGCGGGATGCCCGCCTCGACCTCGATGAAGGAGCTCCCAACGTCGAGATCGCGCAGGAACCTGACCAGGTCGCGGGAGACGGTGATGTGGTAGATCACCGGGCAGGAACAGCCGAGCGCGAGGAGCGCCGGCGCGCCGCCCGGAATCTCGGACCTATCCCCGTCCGTCACGACCCGAAACTCGGTGAAGAACGGCGTTACACCGTTGAGCGGTTCAAGCGAGCGGCGGTAGACGTCTTGCCCGGCGCCAGAACCGGTAGGACACGTGTTGGGATCGAATTGCTGGAGGTACCACGCCTCGTCGACCCAGGTTGCGGCGCAGATTCGTTGTACCAGATCCCAGCCCTCGAAGACCGGATCAGAGAAGAACTCGGACGAGAAGACTTGCGCGTGCGCCGGTGCCGCTGCGAGCGTCAGCAGCAGGCACATCGCTCCAGCGGGTATCGAGTCGGTTCTCATTCGCGTGTCCTGGGCGCTTCAGCGTGTTCGAGCCACACCGGGGGATTATACCACGGCGGGCCCTGGTTTTTCCCGCATGGGCCTGCCGCGGCGGGGGACCGATTCGCCGGGACCGTGGTGTTCGCTAGGGCCGAGGCGTTCCGGGCGCTTGCCCGAAGGCGTTCTGGAAGTCGGCGAAGTCGGCGAGGTCGGTGTCGGCGTCGGCGTTGAAGTCGGCGAAGCGGCAGCCGGGCCCGGCGTCGTTGCCGGGCCCGCCGTTGATCCCGGGGCGGACGTTGTTGAGGCACTCGTGGAAGAAGTAGAAGTCATGCTGCGTGAGCGCTCCGTCGCTGTCGAAGTCGCCGCTGCCGTCGACCGGGGTCCTTCCGTACCTCAAGTAGTCCCACGCGTTGTGGCACGGGAGGTACCAGGACCTGCCGCGCCAGGAAATCCGCGAGTCGTAGGCCGGAAACGGACCCTCGGGGATGCCTTCATCGATTACGTAGCCGTCGATGTAGAAGCCGTAGCGGTCCGGATAGAGCTCGATCCGGAACGTGTGCGGGACACCCGGCTCGATCTCGATGAACCAGACCGGCAGGTCAGCAGCCCGAAAAAATTGGACCAAGTCGCGGGAGACGGTGATGTGGTAGATGACCGGGCAGGAACATCCTATCGCGAGGAGCGCGGGGGCGCCACCGGGAATCTCCGACCGGTCCCCGTCCGTCTCGACGCGAAACTCCGCGAAGAACGGCGTTGTCCCATTAAAGGGCTCAAGCGAACGGCGGTACACATCCGCGCCCCCGCCACCGGGCGGCTCGCAGCCGCCCAAGTCAAGTTGCTGGTGGTACCATCCTCCCTGCGTCCAAAGTGCCGGGTTGCAGACCTGAGCGGCGAGTTCCCAGCCCTCGGAAACGGGATCGGAGAAGAACTCGGACGAAAAGACTTGCGCGTGCGCCGGTGCCGCTGCGAGCGTCAGCAGCAGGCAGCTTGCTTTGACGCCTATCCGGGGTCTTGTCATGGCTGTCCCAACCGAGCTCCGGCGTACCGGAAAAACGGTGCTGGATTATACCACGCAGATGGCGACTTCTGCAAGAGGGGGCCGCCCTACCGCGAGGCCGGTTTGTCGGGCACATGGTGTTGGTCAAGGGTCGGGCGTAGCCCGAAACGGTCGGAGCGCGGGTGGTCCACTTTCGCCCAGCTTTGAAGGAGTAAACGGATGAAAACAAACCGGAAAGACCGCTGTCTGCTGGCAGCGGTCGGGGTGATCTCGATCGTCGCAGGCTCGTTCATACCCAGGGCCCCGCAGGCAAGAGCCGACGAAGCCGTGGACTGGTGCGACACGTACGAGAACTGGGTGGCCGAAGTCGGCAACCAGCGCGCTGTGGCGAGCGCCGAATGCCCGACATACGGGACATGCGACACGCCATCGGTGCGCGACTCGTGGAGTCCTAACCCCTCGACACCCATGGTTACGATTCGGGTCCGATTCCACGTCTTCTGCGAAGACGACGGGGCGAGTTGCGCAGCCTCTCCATCGGACGTTGCCGCGCAGATGGACCAACTGAACTTCGACTATGCTCCGCGTCGCATTCAGTTCACCGAGACCGGCGAGCCGGAATACCACGACGACAGCGCGTACCGCCAGTTGGCAAGCTCGGAAGTCTCCGCGATGAAGACCACATACGCGGACGACCCGGCTCACCAGGTCAACGTATACGTGGCCGACCTTGCAGCAGGGCTATTGGGCCGTGGGACTTTTCCTTGGAGCCTGGCCGCCCTCGGCGACCAGGGCGGCATCATCATCGACGAAACCGCGTTCGGCCCGGGTAGGGAAGTCCTGACTCACGAGGTCGGGCATAACCTGGGGCTTTGGCATACGCACCATGGGGTATTCGAGGTCGAGCAGTGCTCCGCCTGCTACGAGCGCGCCGACGGCGTGGATGGCGATATTACGGGAGACTTTGCCTCGGACACGCCTCCCACTCCGCTCAACTATTCGTGCAGCGACCCATCCGAGGATGATCCGTGCAGCGTGCCTGCGACACCGTGGGCTCCGACTCAGCCGGAGAACTACATGGGGTACGGGCAGGATCCCTGCTGGACCCTGTTTACGCCGCAGCAGGCGGGGAGAAAGCACTGTTGGATTCACGACGTACTGATGGGCTGGATCGCCTGCGCGACCAGCGAGGAGTGCGATGATCGCAGCGAGTGCACCGAAGACCTGTGCGTCGATGCTGTATGTCAGAACGACCCGTATCCCGACTCCACTCCGTGCACTGGCGGCGTCTGCTGCGGCGGTTCGTGTGTCTGCTCTACTGCCGGTGATTGCGACGATGCGAACGCGTGTACAACCGATGCCTGTGAGAATGCCGGGACTTGCGGAGCCGTTTGCACAAACACCTGGCCGGCATGTGACCCGGCGACGCCCGACGGCTGCTGCGGACCGACTTGTACGTCGGGCAGCGATTTTGATTGCCATTGCGGCGGCGGCACGTGTGACCAGGGCGAAGACCAGTGCATCTGTCCGGCCGACTGCGGCACTCCGCCAACGACCGAGGTGGCCGGCTCGACCTGCCAGGATGGCGTCGATAACGACTGCGACGGATACGCCGACTGCAACGACGTGGTGGACTGTGAGGCAGACTCGGCGTGCTTCTGCGACGACAACGGCGGTAACAGCCCGCTGGTGTGCATCTACTGGGACGACCCACTTCCACCCCAAGCGGGCCAGGACTTCGTCCTCGACCCAGTGACTGATCCCCCGAACGTGACTTTCGTGACCGGCAATGAGGGCTGGAAAATCTGGTCGCAAATCAGCCCCACCGATGACACGCCGGCGAATCTGGGGCACGTCGGGATCGGTCCGGAACTGGCCACCGAGAACTTCAGCGTGACGCTCGCCCACGGCGCGTCGCCGGGTGCGGCCAGCGTTGAGTCGATAGCTCTGGTCGCCCAGGACTGGACCGGTCAGTCGAATCTTGCTGGCGGCAGCATCGCCGGCGACCTGAGCGGCGACCTCGTCGTGCAGGAATCGGGCGGCCAAGGCGGCCTCGCATCTTTCATTATCGGCGGCGACCTCCTCGGCGACATCATGCTTCCGAGGGTCGATAACCTGGAGGTGAAGGGTGCCGTGTCCTCGAACTCGACGGTCACGCTTTCCGAATTCGTGGGTGCCAGGACTGTGAGATTCAACACTGATACGGGCGAGTTCGCGGGTGACCTCTCGCTGCCAACCGGCCTTCCGTATGGCTCCCAAGTGTACAGTAACGGACTGCTTACCGGGTCGGTGGATCTGAACGGAAACGAGCTTGCAGGACTGCTCTCGCTGCAAGGAGGAAGCGGACAGCAGAGCCAAATCAACGCAGGTGCGCTCAACGGAGAGCTGCGACTGCTCGGCGGCACCTACGCCGGCACCGTTTGGTTCTCCAGCATGGGACCCGGAGGATCGATCGTAATCCGAAGCGCGGATCTGCACGGCAGCATTCAAGTGGATGGCGATTGGGACGGCTTCCTCGACTTGGCTGACGGCACCATCGCCTCGGAGGCGTTCATCTCCATCGGTGGGGACTTGAACGGCTCCATCGGGATCAGCGGTAACGCGGCCGGAGACATTCTCGTTAGCGGAATGATTTACGGCGCAATTGACGTCTCCGGCGAGTTCAACGGTGACATCTGCGGCGCGAACCTGACGCGAGGGATGGACCCGTTGCCGGGTAACATCACGATCGGCACGCAGGGCCCGAACATGACGGTCTGCGGCGCGAATGTGGGTTGCGGGGAGGCAAGTGCGGTCGTGCCGCAGGCCACGGCCCAGTCGTGTATCTCGGACGGAGATTGTACCGGCGGACGTTACTGCGCCGGGCCGTCGTCGTCAGCCTACTGTACGGAACCCAAGAACCGGTTCCTCTCGATCGCCAACCCGGGCACTCCGGACGATTCGGCGATCCGGGTGACGCTTGCTTCGCTTTATGTGCCCGGAGAGACGGCCAGCGGCACGCTGCCGAACTTCTCCTGCCACAATGGACAGGTGCGGTGGGTCGGGGGACCCTCGGCGTACGCGGAGGACATACCCGGCCTGCTCGAATTCCTCGCGGCCCCGCTCGTGGATGAGCCCCGCTACCGCAATTGGAGCACGTCCGTGCTGGCGTTGGAGTTTCCTGATGCCGACCCGAGCGTCATCCATGTCTACGGGCCCGAGGTCATGCCGTCATCGTCCTACGACGTGCAGGTCATTCAGAGCATTCCCGGCGCATCCGGCGAGACGTGCCTGAGGCACGTCGAGGGGAACTACTCGGAAACTGTCACGGTCCGGACGGGGGCCTGGGGCGACGTGAAAGCGCCGTTCGGCTTGGCGAACTTCGTCGACATCGGGGCGATCGTGGCGTCGTACAAACGAATGCCCCCGCCCGATGGGCTGCCTCACGCCCAGGCGGTGATTCGTGACCGTAAGGGCGCCAACGTCCCGCCACTCCGGGGGCCCACCTCTCGCGACCCGTCGGGGCCGAACTTCGTGGATATTATGGACGCGGTCAAGGCGTTCAAGCGAACGCCGTACGACAACGAGGGGCCCCGCGGCACCTGTCCGGAAGTATGAATCAGAAGCCAGTCGGTGGGCATGGCCCACCGGTACCAATAGGAGAACGTTCGATGAGAGCCATTCGATTTCAAACCGCTTGCCTTTGCAGCCTTGTGATCATGGCGTCTTCGGCCTATGGAGCGACGTATTATGTCAGCACTTCCGGCGGCGGCGATTGTTGGAGTTGGGGCAATGCGTGCGCGCTGCCGACGGCCCTGACGAACGCGAGCGGGGGTGACCAGATTTGGGTAAAGGCGGGCACGTACGGCCCGATCGAGCTGAAGAACGCGGTCAAGGTGATCGGCGGGTTTGCCGGCAGCGAGAGTAGCGCTTCCCAGAGCGACCCGGTGGGGAACGTGACGATCATCGACGGCGGCGGTTCGGCCCGGTGCGTGAGCAGCGAGGATCACGCGGCGTCGACGGTCCTGCGCGGGTTCACGATCAAGAACGGAGTGGAGGATTCGCTCGACGGCGGTGGCGGTGGGCTCGCGATGGTGAGCAGCAGCGCCCAGATCGTGCAGTGCGTATTCGAGAACAACACCGCAGAATGGTGGGGCGGGGCGGTGACCATCCGTGGCTCCGGCTCGCCGCAGTTCGTGAACTGCACTTTCCGGAACAATGGCTGGGTGGACAGCCAGGACAACACGAACGTCAAGCCGATAGCCGGTTCCGCGGTTTTTCTGGAAGGAGGCTCGCCCACGTTCACGAACTGCCTGTTCCACGGGAACAAGTCCGGCGATGGCGCGGTGATTGCAATCGATACAGGAACGCCGACGTTCCTCAACTGCACCATGGTGGGAAACGAGGCGACGGTGGGAAGCGGCGGGGCCGTTCACGACGAGGGTGGACAGGCGGTGATCCGAAACTCGATCCTGTGGGGCAACACGGCCGCGCGGTACGGTGGCAACATTTTCAACGGCCCGTTTGGCGCGACGACGGTCACTTACAGCGACGTGGAGGGCGGGTTCTCGGGGACGGGGAACGTCAGCGGCGATCCGCAGTTCGAGGATGCGGGGGCGGGTGACTATCGGATCAAGGCCACGTCGCCGTGCAAGAACACGGGACGCAACTCCGATCTGCCGCTGGACGTGGCCGATCTGGACTTCGACGGGAACACGTCGGAGACGCTGCCCAAGGACCTGCTGCGGAACCCGCGGAAGCTCTATACCACGGTGGACATGGGGGCGCTGGAGTACATGGAGTGCGATGAGGACAGCGATTGCACGGTGTTTCCGAAGCTCCTGTGCCGAATGACCGACCGGGTGTGCGTGCATTGCCTCAACGACGGCCAGTGCCCCAGCGGCTACTTCTGCCAGCCCGACGGCACCTGCGCCCAGGCGGGAGGTTGGGAATAGCGCGGGATCACTTGATCGCCCTTTTTGCGCGGCTGGCATGGTCGCTGATCGTCGGGCTGCTCGCCTCGACGGTGTTCACGCTGTTCGTGATCCCGGTGGCGTACTGGCTGATCTACGCCCAACGGCCCGGGCACGGGTTGCAGGTGGCCAAGGACGGACAGGCGATGCACATGGGTTAGAGCGGCCCGGCGACGTCCCGAAAGCGTTGATGGCAGGAGTGGCACGTGGCGTCGATGGACCGGAAGCTCTTGCGTAGCGCCTCGAAATCCCGCATGTCGGCAGCCGATCTGAAGCGCGCGATCTGATCCGTCAACGTCCGGACCAGAAGCAGGAAACTGCGTCGATCCGCCTCGGGTAGGCTTGTTTCGGTTATCGCGTCGGGAATCCGTTCGATCGTGCCGCCGAGCCGCTCTGCCAGTTCGGACGCCCGGCCGAAGGCGGCCCTGCGTCGCGGAGAGTCCGCCGATGGATACCGATCGTCGATTTCCTGGGGCCAGAGCGTCATCCAATCGCGCTGGAGTTCATCCATCACGACGCGAAGCCGTGCGCCATGGACCGCGTGTACTGCGACGGGCGGCGGCTCCGTCCGCGGTTGCCGTGAGCCGACGGTACAAGCGCCCACGACCCCGGCCGCCGTCAAGGCGAGCCACGCCGACCAATGGTCCGACAACGGATGTCTACTGAGCGCGGTCATCCAATCGACATCCTGCGGCAAGTTCCGTTCCGGAAGCACGCGCGCACGTCATTTCCCACGAATGGGCTGACCGAAGCATAACCGAAAATACCTGCCCGTGTGGTACACGGCTTGCGGGTGGGATGACGGGAGGCGCACGGCCCCGGCCGGCGCGGCCGGGGGAGGTGCCGGTTTGCCGCATGCACGGCCGGCAACCGGGGGCGCCGCAGGCTGAAGTCATCGGAACCGTAATGCAGCGAAGTCACTTTGGTGTCGTCCCTCTGTGCCTGCTCCCGGCCCTTATTGCGCCGGCGGGCTCGGTCGAGGGAGGCGAACCGGTCGCGCCCGTGACCGGCGCTCCCGCGGCGGCCGGCCCGTTCTGGCTGGGCTCGGCTACCTTTACCGGCGACTGGGGCGGGGCCCGGACGACGCTCGCGGGCCGCGGGATTCGGATAGACGCCTTCCTGAACGACCAGTACCAGGGCGTTTGGAAAGGCGGCGCCGATACCAACGGCTCGGGGCGGAACTCCGCGTCGCTGGATGTGCTGATCACGTTCGACCTCGACGCGCTGGAAGTCATGGCGGACGCTGAGGCGCTTCTGCACCTTCAGTCCAACTGGGGCTCGGGGATCAACCCGAGGACGGGCGCGCTGTTTGAGGTGAATGACGACGCGGACGGGGACCTGGGCCTCCACGTGGCCCAGCTCTGGTATCGGCAGCACTTCTTGCAGCGCAAGGCGTCCCTCACCATCGGTTTCCTCGACTATCAGACGATCATCGACCGCAACGCCTACGCCGACAGCGAGGACAAGCAGTTCATGCATCAGACGTTGGACAACAACCCGCTGGTGCCGTTGAACATCGGGCTCGGCGCCGCGGTGACCCTGCGGCCGACGACGTGGTACACGATGGTCCTCGGCGTCGGCGACGCGCAGTCGGTTCTGTACAAGCCGGGCTTCTCGACCGCCTTCCATGACGAGGACTGGTGGTTCGCGTTCATGGAGCACGCCGCGCAGGTGCGCGTCGATTCGCCGCGTGGCGAGATGCCGGGCAACTACCGCATCGGACTTATCTACGACCCGCGGCCGCGGCTGGATTTCACCCAGGGCGAGCATGAGCCGCCGCTTCGCGGGCATGACTACGGTCTGTACGTCAGCGTGCATCAGATGGTCTACCGCGAGACGGCAGAGGACGAGCAGGGACTCGGCGTCTTCGGGCGGTTCGGTTATCGCACGAGCGAAACCAATCGGCTGCCTCGCTTCTGGTCCGGTGGGTTGCAGTACGCCGGCCTGATTCCCGACCGTGACCACGACGTGCTGGGCTTCGGATTCTCTCAGGTGGAAGGCTCGAGCGACTACCGACGGGGCGTTGATCCCGACTTCGATCGGGAGACCGTCTATGAACTCTACTACGCGATCCAGGTGGCAAAATGGCTGGTCGTCACGCCCGACTTCCAGTACATCGACAACCCGGGCGCCAGCGGGGAGTTCGGGCATGCCGTCGTCGGCGGCGTCCGGCTGAGACTCTCACTGTAGGAGCGGGGGGCGCGCACCACCCGCTCGTTCGGCGCACGTCCTCCATCACTCGAGCACGTGGATGTTGCGCTCATTGCACATGTCTTTGAGGATCTTGGGCCATACCGTCACGCTGAGCTCACCAAGGTGGGCCTTGTTCAAGAGCAGCATGTAGGTGCGCGAGTGCCAGATCGCGCGCGACTCGTCGGTAGCATCCTCTTCAGTCCCTACGGTCCGACGAAGTACGGCCGCATCATCTCGTTGTCCTCGTGCTCGACGATGTGGCAATGCCACACGTACAGCCCGGGAATGTCGAACAGCGCCTTGACCGTCGTGATTTCGCCGGGGTAAGAGATTACCGTGTCCTTAAAGCCCGTCTCCCAGTCCTCCGGTTCGCGGGGCGCTCCGCCGATCACCTGGCGCCCAATCACTTCAAAACGAACCAGATGCAGGTGAATCGGGTGCGCGTCCGCGGTGAAGTTGTAGATGTCCCACTCCTCGATCGCGCCGGTCGCGGGATTCTCGGTGACCCAGATGTCCACCGGGCCTGCGGGGACGTTGACGGTTTTCCTGACGCCGACGCCGCTTGCGGTCCATTTCAGTGGAATTCCCACGGGATCCGCGCCGCTCAGATCAACCTGCCCAAGTAGCGCTTCCGTCGGACCGAACGGCACAACAAACGTGCCCTCGGGCGGTTCCGCAAAACAGTCAAACTCCCGGATGGGCACCACGTATTCTTCTTCTTCCTCCTCGCGCTTCGCGAGCACGCAGAGATCCTCGGACTCCAGTTCGTTCAGCGATACATGCCGCCGGTCGGTTGCCATCCCGAGCGCACCCTCGGCGTTGAGCACAAGGTTCGTGGGATCGGTTGCAGGCGTGGCGCCGGCCGGGTCGGTGTCACTCGCCCCATTGAGCGCCGCGTTGACTACGAAACGCATCACTTGCCCGGTGGTGCCGGGATCGGCTGGATCGAAGTCGACGCCCGGGATGCCGCCGCCAAAGGGCTCATCCGGCGCGAGGTTCGTCAGATAGACTTCGGTACCATCCGGCAGCCCGCGGAAGTCCGCGATGACGTCGGCGCGCTCGGCCAGAGCGATAAGCAGTTGTGCCGCTCCGTCTCCGCTGGCATCAAGGTCCAGTCCGTTCAGCAACACCGGCGCGGGCAGGAAGCCCTGCTCGGCACCGATCTGATACACCTCGACATCGGCGTTCCCGAATTTCAACCAGAGGAAGCGGGAGTTACAGCCGTTGAGGAAGCGGAGTCGGTAGAGGGCGGGCGCGACCTCCAGTTCCGGCCAGCTCACGCCGTTCACCACCATCACGTTGAAGAACGCCTCGGGGTTCCAGGTAGGCAGCACGTCGGACTCGGGGGCATAGGGGATTTTCAGATCCCGCGGTTTGAAACCTTCGAAGAACGAGCGGTTCTTCGGGTAGAAGAGCCTCTTACCGTTGAGGTCGAAGGAGCGATCCTGAATGGCGATGGGGATCTCCCGGATCGAGTTTCGGACGGGGTCGCCGGGCACGTTCAGTGCGAGTACGCCTTGCCCCGCCACGGGAGCCGGCCCTGGAAGCACCGCCGGCTCGCCGCTGCCATTGACCGTGGCTCCGTCATACGCGCCGCCGCGGATCAGCCAGAAGCCCGCCGGTCCGGCGTAGACGTTGTTCCGGGTCATACCCAGGGCGTGGTCATGATACCAGAGTGTGGTGGCCGGCTGATCCTGGCGGTAGCGGTAGTCGGCGTGGCCGCGGTTGCCGGGATTGACGCCTGTGCTGTCGTCGAAAAGGGTGCCCTTCGTAGCGTAGCCAGCCGGTATGTTGTTGGCCGCCGGGAGCCACCACCCCTCGGGATAACCGTCACTATGCGGATCGACATGGGCTCCGTGAACGTGGACCACAATCGGAACCGGGCCTTCATAATGCTCCGGATCGACGCCCGCGCAATCCGTTCGTGCGTTCCCCACCTTGCACTCCTGCGGCGGGTTGGCCCAATGCACCGTCTGGTCGAGCGGAACCAGGTGCGGCAGGAAGTTCCCGTCCTCGTCGACGAGGTCATTGATCCAACGGACGTCGACCGGCACGTTCGAAAGGGTCTCGATCGTATAGGAGGGGTAGTTAAACTGCGACTCCGGATCAGGGGCCACTCTCGGCACATCGTCAGCCGCCGGACCGTAGCTCCAGACCTTCGTGGGTTCGTAACCGTCGTCCCTCCCGTTGATGGTGTTCCAGATGCCGCCGGGCAGAATCTGCTGATGAAACTCCCGCACGGCGATATCGTAGCTGTGCTCCGCGCCGTCCGTGTTCATCACCGGTGGAATGACCAGTGGTGTGACATACTTCGGAATGGTCATCGGATCAACAGTTCCCCCGGCAACGGGCTCGGCCCAGGTCCTTGCCCCGAACCCAAAGGAGGAAACCATCGCCGCCACTGTGTACATATGGCCCAATAGTCGTGCGTGCCCCATCACTCTCTCCTTTACGGCAAGAGAACGATGTTGTCCTACTCCAGCACGTGGATGTTGCGCTCATTGCACATGTCTTTGAGGATCTTGGGCCACACGGTTACGCTGACCTCGCCCAGATGCGCCTTGTTGAGCAACAGCATGTAGGTGCGCGACTGGCCGACGCCGCCCCCGACACTGAGTGGGAGTTTGTTGTTGATGATCCCCTTGTGGTAGGGGAGTTTCAGGAAGTCGAGCTGGCCGGTGATCTTCAGTTGCTGCTTCAGGGTGTCGGCGTTGACGCGGATTCCCATCGAGGTGAGCTCGTGCCGCCGGCGGGTGACCGGGTTCCAGACCAGGATGTCGCCGTTGAGGCCGTGCATCGGGCGGCCGTCCTCTGCCTTTGTCTCGGTGACCCAGTCGTCGTAGTCCGCGGCCCGCATTTCGTGCGGATAGCCGTCGGCGAGCGTCCAGCCGATCCCGTAGATGAAGATCGCCGGATACTCCTGGAGGATGGCCGTCTCCCGGGCCTTTCGCGGCAGGTCGGGGAACCGTTCCAGAATGTCCTCGGCATGCAGGAAAGTCAGCGCCTCCGGCAGGTCAGGGTACTTGTCGGTCCGCAGTTGCGGGAAGCGCTCCTTCACATGCATCTCCGCGTCCTTGAGCACCTTCCATATCTTCTTGACGATGTCGGTCAGAAAGTCGAGGTTCCGCTCCTTGGCGGTCATCACACGCTCCCAGTCCCACTGATCGACGTAGCAACTATGGTCGTGGTCGAGGAAATAGTCCTTGCGCACGGCCCGCATGTCCGTCAGAATGCCCTCGCCGGGCTTCATCCCGAATTGCTCGAGGGCCACGCGCTTCCATTTGGTCGCGGCCTGAACGACCTGCGCATCGATGGGATGCTGATCATGATCGTTGGAGATATGGAACTGGACCGGACTGCGCGAGCCGTCCCGGTCGAGGTAGTCATTCACGCCGCTTTCGACGTCGACGATCAACGGCACGGTCACCCGCATCAGGTTCAATTCCTTGCACAGGTGCGTCTCGATATAGTCCTTTACCGCGAACAACGCGTCTTGCGTCCGCCTCGGGTCGAGCAGCGGTACATAGTCCCGCGGCAACACGTTCTTCAGTTCTACGTAGTTTCCGATCCCGGGCCCGGCCAGATCCGCTTCCTTTGTCGCAGTGGTCATAGCTCTTGCTCCGTTTTTCCGCGACGGAACACGTACATGCCCCGCCACCCTGCATACAAGATTGCCTCATGATCGACGTCAGTGGGAATGTAGTGCGAATCGCCACGGCGGTAGGTCACACACTCCCCATGAATCTTCAGCTCCATCGTCCCGTCCAGTACCACGCCCCACTGCGCGCCATGGCGATGCATGGGGACGACGACATCCAGGTCGGCGGCCATGAAGACGACCGTGTAGTCTTCGCTCTTGAGGATCCGGCCGTGCAGCCCCTCCACGGGCAGACGGGCCTCGGGCCAGGACATGACGATCGGTGGCCAGGATATCGCGGGTTCTGCACTCATCGCCGGATGCGCTCCGCGTCGCTATGCGGGCACCCACGCCAGGTCCAGGATGGTATGGGTCGGTTTCTCGGTGTTGAAAACGGCCTTGACCGGCATTCCGATCCTGGGCTCACCCTCCTTCAACCAGCTCATCAACTTCGTGCAAACGCCTTCGAGGGCCACGCTGATCAGCGGCGTCCCGGCCGGGAGTTTGAAGAGCTCGCCCGGGTACTTGACCACGCTCCACGTGTAGATGCGGCCCTGGGTAGGTGCGGGCACCCATTCCATGTCATGCCAGCAGTCGGGACACTCGCATCTTGGCGGGAGCCACAGCCGGCGTTCGCCGCATTGTGGGTTCGTGCATCGCGTCGCCATGAGCTTCTCCTGCCGGAGTGCTTCAAAGAACGCGCCCGAGCCCCCGTAACTATGAAAATGCGACCATGTCTTGGGGTTTCGCACCACCAGCGGCTCGAGGTTGATAACCTCGAGCGTCGCGGTCGGCCACGGAGTCGTCATCGGTCAAGGCTCCCTCGAATAGTCGGGCGGTCGGCCCGAGCGACTGACAATGCCGCAACGAGGCGGCGGCAGGGCAATGTGATCATCACGGTCACGGTTATGGTCTTTCGAGAATGGCGCAGGTTACGTGACTTCCGGTTCCGGCATGGGAGATTGCGCAACCGCGCTTGGCGTTCTTGACCTGTAGATTCCGGAAGTCGCCGGGTTTCTTCTTTCCGTAGCGGGTCCAGCGCTGTGGGTCTGCATGGAACTTCTCCCATTTACCCTGAAGCTGCCACAGCAGCTCGACGATCTGGAAAATGCCGGTTGCTCCGACGGCATGCATCGTCCCGATCAGGCCTCCCGACAGGTTGGTCGGAAGCCGGCCCTCGAAGTAGGCATCGCCCGACTCGATGAACTCCCGGCCGCGGCCATAGGGCCGCAGGCCGATGTCCTCGTAGGTCTGCACGTCGCTGATGGTGAAGGCATCGTGGGTTTCGAGGATGTCGAGATCCTGAAGCGGGTCGTTGATGCCTGCCATGTTGTAGGCGAGGTAGGCGGCCATGCGCGAGGCGAGGAACGAACTGAAGCCGGGCCACTCGTGGCGCTGCCCGTTGAAGTACTCCTTGTACGTGGCCTCCGTCTCGTTGGGCAGCAGCAGGATGGGCATGTGCCGACGGTCGGCGGTGCGCAGGGTGTGCGATCCGCCGCAGATCGCCTTCAGCTCGATGGGCTGGTCGGTCAGCCGGGCCGCGGTCTCCTCGTCGGCGAGGAAGAGCACGGCCGCGCCGACACTCATGACGCAGCATTCGAGGTACGACAGGGGATGCGAGACGATTTCGTTGTCGAGCACGTCCTGGATCGAATACTTGCCGGGGTTCTGCGAGTAGGGCGAATAGTAGGCGTACTCGTGGTTCTTGCAGGCAATGCGGGCCAGCGTCTCGCGCGGGACGTTGTTTTCGTACTGATAGCGCTGGGCCATGAGCGCGTAGTACGCCGCGTACATCCAGCCGAGCTCGCTCTCGAAGTCCTTGCAGGCGGCGCTGGCGATGTAGGAGTTGCCGACCTTCGTCGAGACTTCGTCCATTCGCTCCCAACCGACAACGGGTACGAGGCTCGCGTACCCCGAGGCCACGGCCTGTGCAGCCGCGAGCACCGACGAGCCGCCGGTCGCGCCGCCGGTCTTGACCTCGATGTTTCCGAGCGGGTCGAACCCGAGGTAGTCGTGGACCTTGGCCGCCGCCAGGAGCTGGTCTCCGAAATGGTCGGCGAACTGGGAGTACACGCACCAGTTCACCATCCGCCGGATCTCCTCGGGAGAGGCCTTGAGGTCGTTTTCCTCGACCGCCATCCGAAGCGCCTCGGTGCAGAGCTGCGAGGTGTTCTTCTCGGGATAGCGCTTGCGGTAGTCGGTGAGCCCGCCGGCCACGACATAGACCGGGCGCTCGAACTTGGGAATCCGCAGGTTTCCCTGCCCGAATCGAATCATCACACGGCTCCTGGTCGAATCGGCTCTGCGCCGGCCCGGTGTGCGGGCTCCGGCGGGGCGGTCGGCGGGCACGCCGCCCACACACGACCGCGAATCCTGCTGGAACGCTCGCGGCCCGGTCGGCCTCATTGAGAAGCCCGAGCAAGCCGCGTTCCGCGGGCGCAAATTTCATGTGGCCCGCCGCGCGCCCGCGCGAGGCGCGTTGCCGTTGGAGTTTACGCGCCGTTTGGCTTGCGTAAAGCTGCGCAATCGTGCTGGAAATCCCGCAGCGTCCCGGTTCCGCGAGGCCCGCCGAACCCGGGTTCCGCCAAGTTCCCGGGGTCGCCTGGGGCCGCCGTGGGCTCGGTGGGTCGGGACGGGACGACGCCGGTGGGCATCGGCGTTGCGGATACTCCTGGGGTCCGGCGCGTTGGTACGTCGCGGAATGAGCCCTGGGTTGTCGGGTTCGATTGGGTTCGATCGGGTTTGTTTTCTTAACACAAACGGCGTTTTTGATAGCGCCAGGGGCGATTTTGGGTTTGATTCGAACAGAAAAAGGCAACGGGCAACAGGCAATGGGCAACAGGCAATGGGCAACAGGGGATGTTAAAGATCCTCGTTGCCGGAGCGACGGAGGGGCGGAGGGGCGGAGGGACGAAGGTGAGGGATCGAGGGAGCGAGGGATCGGGGGATCGAGGGATCGAGGGATCGAGGGAGGAGGGGATCGGGGGATCGAGGGATCGAGGGAGGAGGGGATCGGGGGATCGAGGAGGGGGAAGAGTCGAAACGCCGCGGGGAAGGGACGGAGGCACGAAGGCACGAAGGCACGGAGGAATCGGAGGGATCGAGGAGGGGGAAACGTCGAAAGGTCGAAACGTCAAGTCCGGAGTGGGATGCATACTGGGGGTCCTTTCCACTGTAATAACGTCGTGGGGGGTAACGAAACGGTGCACTCGGAACGAGACGGGTGTGCATAAGTGTCTGTCGGGCCGGAGGTTACGGCCGCGGATTTTTCTCGGCCGTGGGCGGCGGGAGCGGCTTCGCGAGTTACGCGCTGCGGAGGGCGTTGGCGAATTGCGAATGCGGAATCGCGCAGGATGCCGGCTCAGCGGCGGCCCGACGGTGCGGAGGCCGGTGGTCCGGGGTCCGTGGCGGGGTCTGACCTGGCAGCGCTGCGGCGTGGTTGTGTCTGGGCCCGCGGTTGCGGCTAGGCGCTGCGGTAGTGTGGGGTCCGCTCGATGCTCTGTCGGTGTTACCGTCCGACCGTGTCCGTTGCGGCCTTCGTTTGCGGCGGTGCTCACCAGCGCGCGCATTCAAGTCTGTTGAGCTTGCCGCCGGATGTGCGAGGTGTCCGTGCTACGGACGTCGTGGATGTCGTGGTCTGAGGCGTGCCGGCGCGGTGCGGAGACAGTCGGAGCCACCGCGGTTCGTCGTCATCGATTCGGCGACACTCGGCGGCGTGAGCGTGCACGTTGCAGGTGGAGCAAGCCATGCACAGGACACGTCTTCTGAGCTCGTGCCTCATCGGAGCGTGGGGCGAGCGGCGCGCCACTGGGGTTGGGAGTTCGGTGGTACACCGATGGAGTGGGATCAAGACCCTGTTCTCGGACGTTGGCGGGGCACAAGGCAGAGGCCCGGATCGTCGCGCAGCGGCAGGAACTGTTTTCGGGGTGGGTGATGGAGTTGGGGAGGCCCGGACGGTATGATGGGTGGTTCGTCGTTCGGGGCATGCCCGTCGGGGGATAGCGGTTCAGCGTCCATGGTTCGGCGGCGTGGTCGTCCGTTGAGTGTCCGCGCTTGCCGGCAGGGGCGAGAATATCCGTGGCGTCCGGTGCTAAATTGGCGTGCGGCGTGCTGCGGCGCGCGCAAAGCGGTCGGCGGTGGCGGGGTCCGGGCGCAACACCCTTTGTGGGTGAGGGGTTATGGCATGAGATGGGGTGCATATCAGGGGGGCTTGGCGGGCGTGGCTTGCATAGCGCTGACCGCGGCTGGGGTCGGTGGCCCGGTCTCGAACACGGCGTTTACGTTTCAGGGGCAGCTCAAACGCGATGGTGTGCCCGTGACGGACGAGTGTGTCGCGGAGCTTTACCTCTACGAAGCGGCGTCGGGCGGCGATCCGCTCATCAGCTACTTCGTCAACCTGGAGGTGGTCGACGGTCTGTTTGCGGTTCAACCGGACTTCGGAGCCGAGTTTTTTGACGGATCTTTGAGGTATCTCGAGGTCTACGTGGAGTGTGGCGGAGCGGGCGCGATCCTGTCTCCGCGGCAGAAGATCACGCCGGCCCCACAGGCGCTCTACTCGCAACAGACGCGGGGGGTTTCGGTCAGCGATTCGGGGGGTGTCGGTATCGGTACGACGGAACCACTGGGGCTGCTGGATGTGCGCGGTCCGATCTGGGTCCAGGGCAGTCCCGGGCAGAATGATTCGTCCAATATCGTCATGACGAAGGCTGGGGCGGTCGGGCCGGACAACGTGCAGTTTGCGCTTTCTCACCGGATGAGTGGGGATACGCTGTTGATGTTCGGTTTTGACGGGGTGGTCTTTCGCAACTTCCAGAGCTGGGACAACACGGAGAATGCCGTGGAGTTTCCACCGGGTGGGGCCAACCTGCACCTGGACCTGGGCAGCGGACGCACGGGGATGGGCACGACGTCGCCTCGGGCGAAGCTGACCATCTCGCGGCCGACGCAGTCAGCGGCGTATCAGCTCGAGCTTCGCAACGTGGGGAGCATTCAAGCGCCGAACTATGACGGCATCGTTTTCACCCAAGGGGCTGACGGCGGCACGGAACTCGGGTCGATGAAGCTGCACTATCGAAACACGGGCCGGCCCGACCTGTCGCTGGGCGTGAGAGAGCGGCCGGATGCGTTCTTGATTCACGGCAACTACAACGGCCGGGGCGGGAACGTCGGGATCGGGACGACGGACCCGGAGGCGCGGCTGCACGTCGCCGGGAACCTGAAGGTTGACGGCAGCATCACGGTCGCTTCCACGACGCGGTACCTGATGATCGGTGCTTCGGACATGGTACCGCAGAGTTCGAGCCTGGCCGTCTACCGGTCGTTCGCGTCGATCGTCAGTTTCTTCGCTCCTGCGGGTCAGGTCACGACGCTGTATGCACCGGTTCACCTGCCGGACGGCGCGACAGTGACCGAGCTTCGTGGGTTTCTTTCGGACAACGTGCCGGATGATGATGTCTTTGTGCAGTTGGAGGCGGAGGGCCGCGGTGGCGGCATGCTCATCCTGGGGACCATCTTCACGCAGGGAGAACCGGGCTTGATCGAGGCGGTGGACGACACGATCCAGGACGCCGTGATCGACAATTCGGCCTACTCATATTACGTGCGCGTCGTCTACACGGTGCCGCCGGTGGACGGTGAGCGGCACTTTCGGATTTCGCCCGTGCGGATCGCGCATCAGGTCACTAGCCCGTTGCCGTAGTGACGCTCGCCTTGGACAAGGTGGGGCGAGCGGGCCGTTGCACATCTACTCCGAGGGTTCGCGCAGGCTGAAGCCTGCGGCTCAGGGGAGCGCGTTCGCGCAAGGTGAAGCCTGCGGCTCGGGGGGAGCGCGTTCGCGCAGGGTGAAGCCTTCGGCTCGGGGGGAGTGCGTTCCCGCGGGGCCGGGTTCGTTGACCACATGAGCGGTTGTGGATAGAGTTTTGGTGGCGGAGCGGGATTGGTCCGGGCTGGTTGGGCGCGAGGGGGTTGCGTGGCCGAGACGGTTGGTCGAGGCTGGGTAGTGCTGCACGTCGGTTGGGCGGCGGATGCGGGTTCGGGGGCGGTGTCGCATCCGGCAGGTCGGTTCCTCACTTCTTGCTCGGCGGGGGTCGAGCACTGCGGCGACGTGTATCGGGCGATGGCGAGGCTGTGCCGCAACCGCGGGTCGCTGCCGCGGGCGGTGGTGGTCTGCATGGACACGGTGGGGACGCCGGAGTTGGAGTTCTTCTCGGTGGTGGCCCGGATGTTTCGGCGCTTGCCGGTGTACGTGTACGGCGGCGAGCGGTCGCGGTCGCGGATGGCGCGGGCGATTCAGCTCGGTGCGGCCGGCGAGGCGAGCGAATCGGCGATCCGATCGCTCTTCGAGCGGCCGGGGGTGAGGGTCATCGAGTCGACACGGGAGGTGAGCTGCGGGGCGGACAGCAGCGGCCCGGCGGCTGGGACAGACGTTGGTGACGTCCACGTTGCCGGGGCCGTGGCGGACGAGGCTGACGTGGCGCGGGCTGTGGCAGTCGGCGGCGACGCGGGCGATGTAAGCGCGGCAGAGAATGAGTTGGTTGACGGAGACTACGCGCCTGGGCGGGCGGTGACGGAGGAGGCGTTTGCGGGAGCGGACAGGGAGGATGTCGGGGCGGTGAGCGACGCCTTGGTCGATGAGGCGCCGCCGGAGGGCGGATTGACGGAACATGACGAGGCGCACGAGCCGGCGCGGGTGCCGTGGTTGACGTATTCGGACCGGCCCGCCCGGCATGGGCCTTCGAATGGCGGGTCTGCGCAGGTGGAGGCGTCGTCGGAGGAGCGGCCCGTGCGACCGCGGATCGCGGAGCGGCCGTTGCTGACGGCCGAAGAGCTGGAGGCGTTGATCGGCGATCTGGATTCGTCGGACGCGGAGTTGCCCGAGGAGGAGGAACGTGGATGACGATGGTGTTCGATCGTCCGCGGACAAGCGACGGCAAGGACGAGCTGCTGCTCGTGTCGGGGGGGCACGACGGGGATTCGTCGTGGATGGAAGCGATTCGGCCGCTGTTTCCGGAGTGGGGCGTGTCACAGTGTGACACTTACTTGACGGCAGTGGCGGAGGCGGCGCTGAAGCCGTATCGGGCGATCCTGGCGGGCATCGACCCGTCGCTTCCGCAGTTGCCGCACGCGGTGGCGGGGCTTCGCGAGGCGGGGGGCGCGGCTTGCAGGTTGGTGCTCTGCTGCCGACCCGAGTTGGAGCCTCTGGCCCGCGATGCGGCCCGGGCCGGTGCGGACGATTACCTTATTCTGCCGCTGGACGTTGAGGAGCTGGCCGGGGCGATCGGTTACGGCCGCCGGTTACCGGGGCGGTCGGTGCATGTGGGGTCGGCGCCGTCGGCTTCTGTGGAGGAGCTGTCGCGGATCTCGGAGCTGCTTCTGCATCTGCACGAACGGCCGCGGGGGTTGATCGATCGGCTGGCGGCGGTGGTGCGGAAGGCGTTGTCGGCGCGGGGTGCGACGGTGGTGGTCGAGGGGGCGGTGGCGATCGACGGCGAGGCGGTGACGCGGCCGGTGCTGGCGGCGGCGCTTCCCGGGCCCGATGGGGTGATGGGTCAGGTCAGCGTGGGTGAGCGGGTTGAGGGTGCGTACTCACCGAGTGATGCGCAGAAGCTGGAACATTATGCGCGGATGGCGGGGCACATCTTGCAGGCGGGTCTTACGCACCGGCGTTTGCGGGAGCTGTCGGTGACGGACGAGACGAGCGGTCTGGCGAACCGCCGGCTTCTGTACGAACGGCTGGAGGAGATCCTGGCGCAGGGGATGCGGGAGCACTTTCCGGTGACGGTGCTGCTGTTCGACGTGGACAACTTCAAGACCTACAACGACCGTTTCGGGCACGACGCGGGTGACCGGATCATCCGGATGGTGGGGGAGCTGTTCGAGAAGCACTGCCGGGAGCAGGACGTGGTGGCGCGGTTCGGGGGTGACGAGTTTGCGGTGGTCTTCTGGGACCCGGAGGGGCCGCGGGCGCCGGGCTCGAAGCACCCGGACTCGGCGCTTGCGGTGCTGGACCGCGTGCAGGCTGCGCTGCGTACTTACGACCTTTCCTTTCTGGGCGACGCGGGCGACGCGCATCTGACGATCAGCGGTGGGCTGGCGACCTATCCGTGGGACGCGACGACGCGGAAGGACCTGTTGACGCGTGCCGATGAAGCGCTGCTGGCTGCGAAGCGGGCCGGGAAGAACCGAATCTACCTTATCGGGCAATCGTAGCGTCCATCTGCATTCGCCTCGGTAACAACATCGTACACTTCGGGCGGGACTTGCGCGTCCGGTTGGGGGGGGGTTCGCGCTTTCGACCGGTCCGGCGCCCTCGCCGTGTGTTTCCGGTCCGTTTGGGCGTGATGCGGTTGTCAAGTCGGGTCGGCAAACGTCCGAATACCCTATAACTGCCGGCCAGCCGGCCCGGCCGCCGACGACGGGTGCGCGCGTCGATGGATGGTCACGGCGAACCGGGCACTGCGGCAGGGGTACGTGTGCTTTGAGCCAGCGGAACAAGGTCGTTTGCGTTGTGATCCTCGCCCAGGCCCTGTGCCTGTCGGTCGGGCTGTGGATGCAATGGCAGTTCGCGCGATCGGCGGCGGGGACGGCGGCGATCGAGCACTCGATGGAGGGGCTGGAGGCTACGGTCCGGCTGGCCGCGAGGGAGCTTCAGGACGTGGACCCGGCCCGGATCCGTACCGACGCGACCGGGTTGGCCGCAGTCCGCGAGCGGCTGACGACGCTTTGCCCGCCGGGGTGTCGGATCGCCGTTCTGGACGCGGGTTGGCGGCCCATCGTCGAGGCGGTGTCTTCGACGGCGACGGACGATCTTCCGCTGCCAGTGGATCAGGTTGTGGCCTGGCGGCCGCTGATTGGTTCGCCGTCGGCGGGGGCGGGGCGGGGCGAGATCGAGGTGGCGGGTTCGCCGCAGATCGCGGTGACGCGTCGCCTTGCGGGGAAAGGCGGGCACGTTCTGGCGTACCGTGGGCGGGCGGGGGTGGTTGCGGTTGCGGACCGGCTGCTGTCGTCGCTTCCGGTGATCAGCCTGTTGACGCTGCTGTGGACGTCGGCGCTGTTGGGCGTTGCGGCGTTCATGCTGCTGGCGCGTTTTTACGACATGGTGGAGCGTCAGCGGCGGCGCAGTGCGGCGGAGGCGGCGCGACAGCGTCAGAAGCTGATTCGGACGCGCGACGCGATCATCTTCGCGTTGGCGAAGCTGGCGGATTCGCGGGACCCGGAGACGGGTGACCATCTGGAGCGGATCGCGGTGTATTCGACGATGCTGGCCGCGGCGTTGCGGCGGCATCCGAAGTACCAGGACATCATTTCGCCGGGTTTCGTTCAGTTGATCGGGATCAGCTCGGCGCTGCACGACATCGGGAAGGTGGGGATCGAGGACAAGATTCTCCGGAAGCCTGCGCGGCTGTCGGCGGAAGAGCGGAAGCGGATGCAGTCTCACACGGACATCGGCGGGGCGTGTCTGCGGGAGATCGAACTGCGGCTGGGGTCATCGAATTTTCTCCAGATGGCGCGGGAGATTGCGTTTGCGCATCACGAGCAGTGGGACGGCCAGGGTTACCCGAAGGGGTTGAAGGGGTCGGAGGTTCCGCTGCCGGCGCGGATCGTGGCGATTGCGGACGTTTACGATGCGTTGTCGAGCCGCCGGGTGTACAAGGACCCCAAGGCCCATGAGGAGTGCGTGCGGATCATCCGGGAGGAGTCGGGGCGGAAGTTCGACCCGCAAATCGTCGAGGTGTGGCTGACGGTCACGGATCGGTTTGCGGAGATCGCCCAGCGGTACGCGGATGAATCGAAGCGTGAGTCGTCAGCGGACGAGGAGGAGTCGCACGTGCTGGCGGGTACGGCGATGGCCGCACGGGTGCTGGTGCCTTCGGGCGGCGCCGCGGTGATATAGGCCCCGGCGCCCCGGCGGGCTCTGAGGGCGGAGAACGGTGGAATCCACGGGACGGGCCCAACGGCAGCGGGAGCAGCCATGATGAACACTGACGTGCAGAAAGAGCGCCGCACCCTGGAGTTCATGCTCATCGTCGTATCGCTGGGCATGGCGTACCTGGTGTACCGAATGGGGCCGTTCAAGATGGTGGCCCTGAACCTGTTCTTCCTGCCGATCGTGCTCAGCGGGTATTTCCTGGGCCGCAGCAGTGCGGGGATCCTCTCGCTGTTCTGTGCGTTGTGCGTGACGATCGCGACGACGATGGATGCGACGGGGTTCGCGGCGTACAGCTCTCCGGTGATGATGGGGCTGGCGCTGACGGTCTGGGCGGCGGTGCTGGGCCTGACGGCGATCCTGGTGGGGACGCTCTGCGATGAGCGGGCAGCGAAGTTGAAGGAGCTCCACGAGGCGTACGTGGGGATCGTGGAGGTGCTGACGCGGTACCTGCAAAGCGGCGATCCGAAGGTGAAGGCGCGGGCGACGCGGATCGCGGAGATGTCGCAGGCGGTTGCGGAAGAGATGAAGCTTTCGCGCAAGGACGTGGACGACATCCGGGTGGGGGCGTTGCTGTACGACCTGGGCAGCCTGGAGATCACGACGAAAGTGATCAGCCGGGCGATGGACACGCTGGAGTCGCGCCCGGGCACTTCGGACCAGCACACTTTTCTGGGGCTGGATCTGGTGAACTCGCTGGGGTCGGTTCTTCACGGCGCGGTTCCGTTGGTCCTGAACCAGAATGACTCGGTGCACGACGCGCTATCCGCGGATGAGGAGACGGGGGCGATGGAGGTGCCGCTGGGGGCGCGGATCATCAAGGCGGTTCGCGCGTTCGACGCCCGCACGCATGGTGCGGGCGCCGCAGCCGGGGACGCGGGCGCGGTGCTCCGGCAGCTCCGGCGGGAGGAGGGCGATCAGATCGGGGAGGAAGTGCTGGGTGCGTTGGAGCGGGCCTTGCGTCGCTCGAGCCCGGCGCCCGTGTCCCAGCCGGTGTACGTGTAGCGGGGCGGTGCAGGCGGATCGCCCAGCGGCCGGGTGTCATCGGTACCGAGGCCGGTCCTCAGGGGGAACGGCTCGCCGCGGGCGGCGACGCTCGGCGAGGTGCACGCCCGATAAGCTCAGGCATGAAACTGAGGCCGTCCGCGGGTCGATACTAGGGTAAGGCCGACTGCCGCGGTTGTTGTCCGCGCGTCGGTTCGCGGGCGGACCATGAGCAATCTCCTCCACGTTTGCATCTACAACGAGGATCCGGAGTCGTCCAAGACGCTCCAGGGGCACGTCCGCGCGCAGAACTTCATCCGCCTGATCGGGGAGGTGGACACGCCGGAGAAGCTGGCCCGGACTCTGGCCGACACGACGATCAACCTCGTCTTTTTCCACCTGGACCCGAATCCGGAGAACGTGGTTGCGGTGATCGACGAGGTCTCGGCGGCGTATCCCGAGCTGGCGATGATCGCCATCAGCCACCAATCGGATCCGAAGTCGATTATCGCACCGATGCGCGCGGGGTGCGATCAGTACGTATGCGAGCCGATCGATTCGGCGGACCTGGCGAATGCGGTGAGCCGGGTGGCGAGCCGCCGGCTCGCCAACGACGTGAGGAGCCAGGTGTTGTGCGTGGCCGGGCCGAGCGGCGGGTCGGGAACCACGTCGATCGCTTGCAACCTGGCTCTGGAGATCGGGAACCTGCTGGAGCGCGACTGCTGCCTGGTGGATCTCGATCTGCAATTCGGGGACGTGGCGCTGAACTTCGACACGGATCCGAAGTACACGATCCATGATCTGGCGGCATCGTCGGGACAGCTCGACAAGACGATCCTCGCCTCGACGGTGACGAGCCTGCCGTGCAAGGTGTCGCTGCTCTCGCGGCCGGAAGTGTACGAGCAGACGGAGATCATCACGCCGGAGGTGCTTCACGAGATCTTCGATCTGCTTCGCTCGCGGTTCGAGTATACGGTGGCGGATCTTCCGGGCCGGTTCGATCCGCAGACGATCGCCGCGCTGGGCCAGGCGGATCTGATACTGGTGGTCTGCCAGCTTCTGGTTCCGAGCATCCGCAACGCGAAACGGTATTTCGACGTACTTCACCGCATGGGGCTCCCGGAGGACCGGGTGGAGTTCATCGTCAACCGCAGCGAGGGGCGCTCGGGCCGGGTCACGGTCAAGGACCTGGAGGACATGGTGAGGAAGCCGGTGCTGGCGTGCGTGCCGAACGACTACCAGTTCGTGGCCCGCTCCATCGACTTCGGCCGTCCGATCGCGGCGTTGGACCGGAACAGCCCGGTGCGTTCGGCGATCCGGAAGCTCGCCCAACAGATCCTGGCGCGGACGGGCGCCGAGCGCGGCGCTCAAGAGGGGCGCCGCGGGTTTTTCAGCAGAATCCTCTCGAAGTAGGCCAAGCAATCGATCCGTGCTCGAGCACCGCTCGGCGCGAGCGCTCCGCGGCGGCGGTGCGGCGCTTGGGCCTGCGAAGCGCCGCGAAGCTGCGCCAACTTCCAAGCGGGCCGCGAGCTCCGGCCCGCGCGGAGGTTTGGACAGGCCGTGCGCGGCTGGGCCGCTACGGTATACACACGTTACCGCAGTTGTCGGTGGCGGTGTCGGGGTCGCAGGGGCCCGGCTCGCGATACGGGATGCCGTTGTAACCGTCCACGGCCACGCCGATGTCCACGAATCCCACCTTCTTGTTCGCCACGCTCAGGTCGTAGTCGGCGACGACGTTACCCTTTTCCAGTGTATGCCACTCCGGGGCGCCGCCCAGCGGCGGGTCCCCCGGCGTAAACGGGGTGCCCTTGTACTTGCTCACATGGGTGTTGATGTCGGTGAAGCTCGGCTGGCCCGCAGCGTCGAATGGTGGCCAGGCGTCGGCCATGCGGCTGGTGAAGATCAGCACCGGATCAGAGCACGTGGTCTCGTCGAGCGGGTCGCTGCAATGCGACACCTCGTACACACTGCACGGTACAACAGCGGAGTCGAAGAAGTAGATGCGGCTGGCGTCGGCGTCGCCGCCAAACTCGGCCGCCAACCCGGCCGGGCTCCAGTCGTGGACCGCGGCCTCGGCCGCCGTGCAGACCAGCGGCGCGCCGATGTAGCTGGGCGGGGTTGGCGAGGCCTCGTCTACGATTTCCACCGGCGCCCCGAGCCAGCGGGTCTGCCCCTCGAACTGGCTCAGGCTCGGTTTCGGTGTCGTGAGCAGCGCCCGGTCGACGCACACGCTGGCCCCGTCAGGGTCGCCGCCCGTCGTATTGTACAGGGTCTTGAAGACGACGCGGATCGCGGTGCCGACGATTCCGGCGACCGCGGGCGGCTCCGGCGCCGCGACACACCCGAACCGGCTCAACCGCTCGCCGCCCGCGCCATTCGTGGCCAGCTCGAAGTCGTTCGGACAGGCCAGCAGCGCCAGAACCTCGCACTCGTCGGGAATGCCGTTCGCGTTATGGTCCCGAGCATCGCACTCGAAGACATATACCGAATGGCACTCAAGCTGTTCCGTGGGGCAATGGAACGAAAACCGGCCGATGACAAAGCGATCGGCGCTGTTAGAAACGGAGAAACCAACGCTGTCGTCCACTGTGTAATTTGACGCGGTTAACTTACGCTCAAAGACCCAAATGGCCCCGTCAAAACGGTAGACATAGGCGGCGCCGCAGTCCTCCGACCCGTCCGGGCAATCGTCCGCGTAGGCACCGACCACCAAATAGGCTCCGCTGATCGATACGGAGTGGCCAAAGTAGTCACCCACCGCACTGTCGGGGGCCGTCAGCGTTTGCTCCTCGACCCACGAGGCGCCATCATACCGGTAGACGTACGCCGAGCCGCAGTCGGCCGACCCGCTGGGGCAATCGTCCCAGGCGGCACCCACGACCAATCGATCCCCGCTCATCGACGCGGCGAAGCCAAAGTAGTCACTCACCGCACCGTCGGAGGCCGTCAGCCTTTGCTCCTCGACCCACGAGGCGCCATCATACCGGTAGACGTACGCCGAGCCGCAGTCGGCCGACCCGCTGGGGCAATCGTCCAAGGGGGCACCTACGACCAATCGATCCCCGCTGATCGACACGGAGCGGCCAAAGTGGTCACCAATCGCACTGTCGGAGGCCGTCAGCTTTTGCTCCTCGACCCACGAAGCGCCATCGTATCGGTAGACGAACGCCGAGCCGCAGTCCGGCGACGCGTGGGTGCAACTATCCAGATCCTGACCCACGACCACTCGATCCCCGCTGATCGACACCGAGTTGCCAAAGTCGCCACCCCCTTTGTCCCAGTCGGTTAGCTTTTGCTCCTCGATCCACGAGGCCCCATCGAGACGGTAGACATAAGCAGCCCCGGCATTGTAATTCGCATTGGGAGCACTAATGACGATTCGCTCGCCACTGATCGACACAGCATAGCCAAAAGAGTCGAGCTCATATCCGTCAGAGGCGGTCAGATTTTGCTCCTCGACCCACGAGCCGCTATCGAGGCGATAGACATACGCTGAGCCACAATATGGCGATCCATCGGCGCAATTCCCCTTGGGAGCGCCGCCAACCAATCGATCCTCACTGATCGACACGGAGAGGCCAAAGTAGTACTCCCCTAGCTCCGCTGGCGTTAGCGTGAAGTCAATGGGACACTCGTCCGGCACCTGGTTCATGTTGCAGTCGGAACTCGTTCCGTCTGAAAGGTCACTACTGTCGGGCCTGCCGTTGCAATTACAGTCGATGTCATCTTCCACCTGCGTAACTACGGTTTCCATATTCTCGACAGACGGGTCGGTGGTGCTCGTCACAAGCAACCCGAGTTCATCCTCACCGTTGAGAGCTCCGCCAGTGATAGAGACCGTTACGGCCACCGCGGTCACCTGGCCCGTAGCGAGTGCCACCGTGCCGGGCGACACGGATACGTCAAAACCATTCGCGGAAGTCGCCGCGAATTCGAACGTGTCTGCGGGGCCCGAATTCTCGACCTCGAAGTAATAGGTCACGGCGCAGCCCGGCTGCGTGGTTTGAGGTTCGGGCGGGCGCACGGCGATGGGCGAGACCGAAAACGAGCGACGCAGGATGCGCTGGAACGTAGCACCGGTCGTGTCGGTGCCCGTCGCACGGACCAGGAAACGGTCCACGATGGAATCCGGTGTATACTGCGCAGCGAAGCTATCCAGGCCGGGGATTCCCTCCGACGCGGGTAATGGCTCCAGCACCGTCCCGTCCGGCAGGACCAGATCGAACGAGACACTTTGCGTCTCACCGAGTGTGTCGATTTCGACGTCGAAGGTCTCGCCGATGTAGAGCGAGCCCGAAACCGTGCTGACCACGGGCAGACTCTCGCCGATGTCCTCGATCCGCAAGAACGACACGTCGAACAGCGCGATGTCGCTGACCCCCATCGCGGACGCCTGGTAACCGCCGTCGCCGCCGATGCGCATCGTCCACTGGCCGACCGCGGGCGCAGTCACGCGCACGCTCTGGAAGCTGGACGTATTTACCAAGGTCGCATCCGGATCGGAAGAACTGACCGGTGTCCCATCCGGGCGCAGGACTTCAAGCGTGTTGGCGGGCCCTCCGAGGGAGGTCAGAATCAGATCGAGCCGCTCCACGGTGCTATCCACGGCCAGGGAAATGTCGTCCTGCGCCGGACTGGAGACCGTTCCTTCGACCAGGAGCATATCCCGTAGGCGAGGCGTGGTCGCTTGCAGAATCTCCTTTAGGGCGAGATCGACGTCGGCGAGGGACGGGAACGAGAGTCCTCCGGTCACGGCAGCGATCTCAGCGTACACATCGGAAGGTAGCGCCGCCACGCCGCCTTCTTCGCCCATCTGCTCGCCTGCAACCGCTCCCGCGGCGGGACAATCGATTCGCTCCCAGATCGTGTAGACCTTGACCGGCTTCCTCTTAAGGGCGCTCTTTGGCGCGGCTCCTTCGTTCGGTGGTTCGTCCGTGGCCAGGACGACGATCCCGTTCGCGCCCGCCAGCTCCGCGGCACGAAGCGCTGCTGTAATCGAGGCTTCCCCACAACCGAATCCGCCGCCGGCGGTCAGAGCGCTTACCCAAGAAAGAAACACAGCCGGCGAGCACGTGGTCTGCTGAGACACAATCACGTTCTCAAACGTCACCAGAGAGAGCTTCGGCGCGATCTCATTCGCCAACACCGTATTCACCCACTCCGCCACCTTCGTCTTGATCGTCGGCAACTCGACGTCCATGCTGCCCGAAACGTCGATCGTGAACGCAACGTTGATTTGTTTGTGTACAAGCGAGTCGTAATAGTCCTGCCCCTGAGATCCGAAACGCAGTATGAACGCCTGCTTGAAGTCCTGCCAAACCGCCTGCGTGTGCCGCATCGCGACGTCCTTGGCGAACTCGTGGAGAGTTCGGTTATTTACTACGAAGGCGCCACGCGGGCTGCTGGCCTTGGGACGCAAGATAACGTTCGGGTCATCAAAGTCTTTGTTCGTCTCGCCGTGCGTACATTTGCCCGGTGGCCTCGCGTTGTCCGGGTAGTACCCGCTCGCAATCGGCCCGCCGGGATTCGGCGGGCCTGGAGCTGGTGTGCAGGTGTCCGTAAAGGTTGGGTCCGCGGTCAATCCCCCGGGGGCAAAGAGTCCGTCGGACCCGAACACGACGAGCAACGGACACATAGGAATATCCGCAGGCACAACGGTTGGCGTCACCAGGTGATTCTCGACCCAGTTCGAGTGTGAATAGAAATCCTGCAATGCATGAAGCGCTTCACCGATCTTCACAATCGCAGTCTCCTTTTCACATATGCTCAGCAGGAACACTGCATCGTTAAGAACGTGTGTGAAAAGCCATTTCATCCGGGACTGAGGCGATGAACCATCAGGTTGATCATGGCGATCAGGATCATGGCTTCACTGCTCTGTGTGAGCGTCTCGTAGTCTTTGGACAATCGTCGG